>Ga0213881_10000158_pt1 | contig 55699 bp, 41 predicted proteins | sample BarmaccoBMER_R08_FD_160104 | JGI IMG/M metagenome (GOLD analysis project Ga0213881, IMG submission 160104) | Barbacenia macrantha exposed rock microbial communities from rupestrian grasslands, the National Park of Serra do Cipo, Brazil - ER_R08 ...
GGCGCTTTAAAAGCGCCGCCAACTCCGGCCTGCCGAACTTGAGTCCGTGTTGTTTTGCCAGATCCTCTGCTAAGAAACGGCTTGCTTCCGGCGTAAGCTCACGAAATTCGACAAGCTCGGGCACAGCCGAATAGAATTTTTCGACTCGCTCCAGCTTTGCGCGATCGTCACCTGTGAAATCGTAACGACTGCATTCGAAGACCAGTACGGTCCCGGGTGTGGGCGCTTTCAAGTACGCGGCCAGACCCGATTCTGCCGGTTTCTCCCCTTCCTCTCCGTTTTCTGTTATGCCTGAGACTCTCCGCGGCAGCGCAAGCTCGGCACTGCACACCCAAATCACGCGTTGTTGAGTAAAGAGTGAAAGCGAACGCGCATCATCCAAGACATCCGGAAGGCCCGCACTCTCGAGATCGCTTTGCGTAAGGCCGTCGGCGCGCAGATCGCCGGGCAGCACGCGTTCCAACAGTGCATTCTTACAAATCCGGCGCTGATATCCTTCCTGCCCGAGAAACAAATAAGCCGGAGCGGGAGCTTGCTTTGCGATTCGCGAAAGAAACTGCTCGGGTGTCACTCTAGAAGTTCTCGAGAATACCGCTCACAATCGTGTGTGCCAGATCGCGGTTTAAGCGGTCAAATGCCGGATCACTTTCGTCAAAGAATTGATGCGGATCAACAGCAATGTCGTAGTTCTGTGCCAATGTCAGATTGGGTTGTGAGTAAAGCACGCGGCCCGTCCTGCGCTCCAGGAAATTGACAGATAACGAAACCATCACCCGAACGCTCGTGGCTTTTCCCGTTGTGGGATCAGCTACGGTCGCGAACGATCCAACTGAGAGAATGGTTCCGTTCAACACGGCATCGGCAGCGCTCGGATCATCCTCTATGCGAAAACGGCCGCGCGCCCTAAATTCTCTTGCGATTTCGCGCGGAAGCGTGTCGCCAAGCTTATAACGCAGCGTCAGATTTCCAAACGCAGGTATCGCTACGGTCTGGACACTTTTGGGTACAAGATCTGCTTTTCCCCCTACGTGGTATCCGCATGAGCCGAGAAATAGAATCGCAGCACCACATGCGAACAGCGAATATCGTCTCATTACCGCTGCTCGGCCCCGATACTGGCAATCAGATCCGCGGTCGCATCCGCCATCAGACGCAAGTTGTCTCCCACGATCCAGAACCATGCAGCGCGCGGGTTGTTATGGTCAACGCGGATATCGCCCACAGCGAGCCCGCTCTGACTGGCTGCGCCAACGTTCGTCGGCGCTTCTTCGTTTTCTCCCCGAATCTCTATTTGCGCCGAGCCGAGCGTTTCCCCTAATTCAGTCGCTCTTATATCGGACTCAAACTCCGCCCAAAGCGAGATGCTATAGCCGTGGAATACTGGTGCTTGAATCAAGCGCAGCGACGGCATGGGAAGAGATGGCTGATTTTGGCGGCTCAATAACGTAGCCAAATGCGTTTCGATGCGCCGCTCCACTGCCGCCAATTTTTGCGGAGCTTCTTCTCCGTATTGCGAAAGCATATTAAAACTGAGTTGCGCGTCAAAAACGTCCTTCTTTAACGGTTTGAACGCCAGCAACCCGCTTGTCTGTTCGTGCAATTCGGAGAGACCGCGTTTGCCCCGTTCACTTGCCGGCTCGAACACGTGCGCGATTGCCCGGCGTATGGGCTTATGCTTCGCCAGGCGCGATAAGACCAGCGCCAAAGCGCTCGCTGCCGGATGGGCCATCACTAGGAGCCAGCTTGCTTCAGGCTCTCGCGGCTCAAGTAGCGGCGCGACGATTCGCGCCTCCGGTTTGTCATCTAAGTGGCCTGTGCAATCGACCAGCTTGGTATTCCCGCCTGCGGCTTTCGCTAACCCGTAAGCTTTCAAAGCTCCTTCCGGCGATCCCGCCACAATCACCGCGTGGGCGTTTCTCAGCGATTCCGCTTCCAGCGGCTCTCGATACACCGCTTCGCCCTCGTCTTCGCCGAAGTTGCCTTCCCCGGTCGCTGCGTAAGCTGTGATTACTGCAGCCGAGCCACGATCCCCCAAGACCTCGCGCAATTCGCGGCCGAGCAGCGTCTCATCGCCGACAACCGCCAACTTCACTGTTCCGCTTCTCGGACCCGCGCTAGCCAACTTGTTGCTCCTGTATCTGTGCGGGCGGGCGCGATCGCTTTTGCCGGCGAACCAATCCGCCCAATCGAAGCGCGATGCCGCTGAGAACATACGCGCTGGCGAGAATCAACAAGACCGGTTGCGGCCATGCCCAAATAATGGCGATGGCGCCCAAAATAAGAACGATCAGCGGAGAACGCGGCTTCGACGAGCTGATCTGTTTGAAGCTCGGATATCGCCAGGTACTGACCATCAGAAGGCCCACTATGGATACGGCAATCAACCAACCGACCGAGAAGGAAAATGAGCTCACAGGCGCGCCATCCATGAACACTGCCGCTGCGATGAACGCCGCTCCCGCAGGGATAGGCATTCCGACAAAATATTTGCCTCCTGGACGGATTGAACTCTTCGATGCCGGATTAGTCTGCACATTGAAGCGCGCCAACCGTACCGCGCCGCATAGCGCATAAAAAAACACAACGACATAGCCGGCCCGCGTCACATGGCTGCCGAACCCTTGAATTGGCGAGTTGACGAACAACACGCCCCACACGAAGGCCAGTGCCGCCGGAGCAATGCCGAATGTAATGACATCGGCGAGTGAATCGAGCTCGCGTCCAAAATCGCTCGCCGTGTTCGTCAACCGCGCAATCCACCCATCAAGGCCATCGAAGAAAACCGCGAATCCAATTGCTTTCGCGGCAATGGTGAAGTGATCGTTCACGCCTAAATCGCCGGCTTCCGCTTGCAAGGCGCCTTGGAACGCTTGCAAAAGAGCGACAAATCCGAGCAACATGTTCGCACTCGTGAATGCAGTAGGCAGCACATACGCCGCCCGGCGGGGCTGTTTCTTCGGCGGCCGCGAGCCCAACAAATATTCCTGAGGCTGGAGGCCGCTCACCCCGTCTCCCATTGGCCGACACGCTGAGCTAGCACCGAGGCTCCACCCGCAACTCTATCTCCCATTTGGACCGCCGTCTTCCACTCAGGCCCAAACACAACATCCACGCGCGATCCAAACTTGATGTAGCCGATCCGCTCGCCCTTCGCTACCGAGTCTCCCGCGCGCTTGTAGCAAACGATACGCCGTGCGATCAAGCCCGCGATTTGCCGGCAAACCACCCGCGTCCCACCGTCTTCGATTACCAACGTGTTCTGCTCGTTGTCCGAAGAAGCCGCCTCGTGACTCGCGACACCAAACTTCCCCTCCTGATATCTAACCTCCGTGATCGTACCGGGAATCGGCGCGCGATTCACGTGCACATCAAAGATGTTTAGAAAGATACTGACGCGCGTAACCGCGTTTTCGAGCCTTCGGATTGAAACGACTTTCCCATCGGCAGGCGACACAAGGACATCTCCGGCCGGAGAGACGCGCTCCGGATCCCGGAAAAAGTACAGGCAGAAAGCCGCCAAAACATAGAGCGGCACGCCCACCCAGGGATTCAGAAAATAAGAAAGCGCAAGCCCCACCAAAGCAAGGCCGCAGGCATAATAGATGCCGTCCGGAACGATCCTCAAGTCACCATGTTCGCATGGGGAAACGGACTTCGGGCCTAGGCAATCTTATCGCTTACTCTTCCCGCAACGCCACCACTGGGTCGACCTTCGTTGCGCGCCATGCCGGAAAATAGCTTGCCGCAAGCGAAACGAGCAAGAGCATAACTGCCACACCTGCATACGTCAGGGGATCGCCCGGCTTTACTTCGAACAACATCGTCGTGAGCAAGCGGCTTACCGCGAACGCACCAAGCAACCCGAGCACAAGACCGATTCCGGCCAGACCTAGCGCCTGGCCCAACACCAGACGGAGCACATCTCTCGTCGTAGCCCCGAGCGCCATGCGAACACCGATTTCGTTCCATCGATGGCCGACCACGTAGGCCATCACGCCATACACTCCCGCCATCGCGAGGCAGAGCGCCAAGCCAGCGAATATTCCGAGTAGCAGCGTCCGAAACCTCGGCGGCGCCATGTTCTCGGAGAGAGATGCCTCAAGGGTGGTGAATTTCACCGGAACTTCCGCCGAATGCCGGCCCGCTTCCCGCTGCAGCATCTGTGAAAGCTGGATCGGGTCGCCCGCTGTCCGCACTACAACATTCAATGCAGTTGAGGGCTCGGGGTGTTGCTCGTAAGGCATATAGATTTCAGGCTCGGGTTGATGCGCCGGCCCGTATTGCCGAGTGTCTCCCACAATTCCGACGATTTTCATCGGCCTATCGGAATCAAGTCCGCAGAAGACTACATGGCCGATTGGATCATGCCCGTGAAATGATTGCCGCGCTAATGCTTCGTTGATCACCGCCGTAAACGGCGCGTCATAAGTGTCGGAGTCGTTGAAATCGCGTCCGTGCTTTAGTGGGATACCGAGTGTGCGAAAAGTACCCGGAGCGACGACCGAGAATAAGGCATTTGGCGCTGCGATGCTCAGCTCGTGCGGCAAATGATCGATCCAATAAGACCCATTCGATCGAGGCTCCCCAGGCAACCAACCCGTTGCACCAGCGGCCCGGACCCCCGGCATTCCCGAAAGATCTTCTAGTAGACCCTTATAGAAGCGAATCGCTCGACGGGCGCTTTCTAAATCCGAGGCAGAAACGCTGGTTTCCATCACAAGAACTCGCTCGGGTTGAAAACCGAGAGCAACATTGTGCAGCGCAACAAAGCTCTTCATCAGAAGACCTGCGCCAACGACCAGCACAACCGACAGCGCGATTTCTGCAATAACAAATCCGCTTCGCAGCCGCCCGGTGCTGCCCCCTATGACCGTCCGTCCCGCGCCCTGTTTGAGCGATTCGTTCAAATCCACTCGCGAAGTATGGTAAGCCGGCGCCAGGCCGAACAGAAAACAAGCTACCACCGAAAGGCCCAACGTAAACACAAGCACCGTTCCATCGATGCCCGTTTCGGTGAGGCGCGGCACATTGCCAGGAGCCATTGCCACGAGTGCGCGCGAAACGAGCACCGCCAAGGCCAGCCCGCCTATGCCGCCCGCCACTGCCAGCAGCATGCTTTCGGCAATCAATTGCCTGACAATGCGCCCGCGGCTCGCGCCCACTGCCGCTCGAATCGCGATTTCGCGTGTTCGTCCGGTCGCACGCGCCAGTAATAAGTTAGCGAGATTGGCGCAGGCGATCAGTAACACCATGCCAACCGCGGCCAGCAGCAATTCCAAAGTGAGGCGAACATTTCTCACCATCTCATCGCGCATTCGCGTCACCAGAACGCTCTTGCCTTGGTTGCTATCCCGATATTGACGCTCGAGACGCGCGCCAATCGCACTCATCTGGGCCTGTGCGCGCTCCAAGCTAACTCCTGTTTTTAGCCGCGCGACAACCCGGAAATTATGCGCCGAGCGCGACGTAGTATCAGGAATGATCGTGTTCGCCGGAAACCAGATATCTGTCTTCTCAGGAAAGTGGAATCCGGGCGGCATGACGCCTATGATGGGTAGCGTTTTTCCAAACACGCGGACGGTCTTGCCCAACGCGCTTGGCTCCGAGCCGAAATGGCGCTGCCCGTAGGAATAACTGATCACCGCCGCGCCGGCGCTGCCTGGCTTCTCCTCGTCGACCGTGAAGAACCTACCGATCGCTGGCTGTATTTCGAATACCCGGCAAAATTCTGGTGACACCTCGGCGATGTGGGCGTACTCCGTGGCGGATCCCACAGTCGCCGCCATATCTTCATCGGCATAGTACGCCATGGCGACAAATGAAGTGCTCTGGTCATGCCAGTCGCGAAAATCGGGCGCCGAGACCTGGCCGTGCGAGCCTGCCTTCGTCCACAATGACCAGAGCGTGACGATACGATCCGGATCGCGGTATGCGAGCGGCTTCAGTAGGACCGCATTCACGACGCTGAATACGGCCGTATTCGCTCCAATTCCAAGCGCGATTACAACCAGCGCGAGAACGCTGAACCCAGGATTCTTCCGCAGTGAGCGAAACGCAAATTTCAGGTCCATACTCGTCATTAACGCAGATTTGCAGCGCACAGTTCGCGGAAACGCTTACCTGACCGAGCATCGTCTAGCCCGCGGAATGCATCAGAAAAGCTGATCTATTGACGGAGGAGAGCAATTTAATGGGACGCAAGATCATTTACTGGGTGAGCACCGGTCTAGTTGCTGCGCTGTCGGCCTTTGCTGGATTCGCTTATTTATCCGGCGGCTCGCAAGCCGTTCAAGGCTTCGCGCACGTGGGGTATCCGCAGCAACTGCGCATCATTCTTGGAATCGCCAAACCTCTAGGTGCAATCGCACTCGTGATTACCGGATATCCGAAGCTCAAGGAGTGGGCCTACGCCGGATTCACGTTTGCATGGATCTCAGCAATTGTCGCGCATTATCTGGCCAACGACGGTGCAAAAGCATTAGCGCCCCTCGTATTGCTGGTGTTGCTTTTCGTTTCTTATTGGACTCGGCCGGCAAACCGGCAATTGCCGGCTAAAACCCCGGCGCTCTAGCCAATACTTAGGGCCCCGCCTCAAACACCAGATTGAACGGCGTCTCAGCCGCGCGCCGAAAGCGCGTGAATCCACCTGCTGTTACCACCTCGCGAATACGGCCTTCGCCAGCCTGGGCGCCAAGCCCGAGACCCACCTCTTGCGCTAAGGAAGCCGGCACGCAGATGACAGTCGATGCGGAGTAGTAAATGCGTCCCACGGGGTTCAGATTCGCCGTTACATCGTCGCCCGCGAACGGCTCGACTATCATCCATGTGCCATCTGAAGCGAGCGCTTGCCGAACATGCTTCGCGGCACCGGCCGGATCTCCCATATCGTGCAGGCAATCGAAAAAGGCCACAAAGTCGTAATTGGTCCCGGGAAAACTTTTCGCCGGAGCGACTTCGAAACTCACGCGATCTGCAATACCCGCCTTTTCCGCGTGCTCGCGGGCGCGCTCGATAGATGCCGAATGATAATCGAATCCTTTGAACTCGGAGGCGGGATACGCTTTTGCCATCAAGATGGTCGATGCACCGTGGCCGCAACCCACGTCGGCGACACGGGCCCCGCGTCGTAGCTTCTGCTCCACACCGTCCAGCGCAGGAATCCAATTTGTCGTGAGATTTGCCAGGTAATTCGGCCGGAAGAAGCGTTCGCATCCCTCAAACAAACCCTTCTCGTGTTCGTGCCATCCGAACCCTTTACCGGTTCGAAACGTCTCCGCGAGCTTCTCTTCGTCTTTCATGCAGGACGCGACCATGTGGAAGAAGCCGGGCAAGTGAACCGGAGTATCGTCCATTCCGAGAATGAATGCCTGCTCGGGGGTCATGGAATAGGTTTGCGAATCGGCGTGGTATTCCAAATACTTGCTCGCGGCATTTGCGTTCAGCCATTCGCGGATATATCGCTCGGCTGTGCCCGTGCGTTCAGCCAGTTCAGCCGAAGTCACCGGCTTGCCGTCCGCCATCGCGCGATACAATCCCAGTTTGTCGCCGATCACGATTAGCGCAGCGTGCAATGCTGCGCCCATATCCTGAACCGCTTGGCCGAGTAGCGCATTTAGCTTATCGCCGTCAATCGGTCTGGCCTGTGATGCAGTCGCCACTTGTTCCTCCTCATTTAAGCCGCGCAGCCCGGCGGCTTTGGGGTGTTCTCCCTTTTTATAAGAAAGCGGCGGGCATGTCAAACGCGGTAGCAATCCACATTTGGTGTATGATCGTAAATCGATATACCGATTATCGAATGAAACATGCCCAAACGGAAACTTGACCCGCTGCCTTCGGCGGCATTTCAAATCCTGCTTTCTTTGAGTGACGCAGACTTACACGGTTACGGCATCATGCGGCAGATCGCGAAACAGACTGACGGCCGTATGCGGCTGGGACCTGGAACACTATATAGCTCAATTCGGAGTTTGCTCGAAGAACAGCTCATCGAAGAAGTTGAGCTGCGGCAGGAACCAAGATTCAGCGACGAGCGCCGCAGGTATTACCGCTTGACCTCCGCCGGACGAAAACTTGCGCGCTCAGAGGCCGAGAGACTCGCCGGCTTGTTGCGTATTGCGCGCGCCAAGAGGATGTTCAGGGGGGATTATGTCTGAGAAGATATACACCTGGCTGCTGCGATTTTTTCTTCCACGCTTTTACGAGGCATACGGGGATGCGGCTCTCGAATTATTACGTGAGCGGTCTCGCGACGAGAAAGGATTTCTTCAACGCCTCCGGCTCTGGCTGGACCTGCTAGCCGATTTAGCCATTTCCCTGTTCCGCGAACATCGCTTTCCCCAACCGACGCTGATCGCCTCGTCAGAACGGAATCTCGACGGCATGCCCTCGTTTCATGCACTCGGGTCCCCACCACCTCGTTTTACTGCCTTGCTTCTCGGAGGCGGACTGTCGCTGATGGCACTGGGCGGATTCCCGGCCTTGATTAGCCATCCAGGAAATATTCGCTCGCCACTTACACCGGGTGAGATCTTTGCGGCGCAGGCTGGCGATTTCGAAGAAGAAGCAGCGGGGACGAACGAACCAGGGCAGTCCGTGACCCCGTCCGGATTCGGCATGCGTGCGCTTCCTCCAGCGGCGTTTCAGCACATCGAGTTCGATGCTGCGGAGCGAAAGCGCGTGATCGGCGGCGTGATCTCCAACTTAAAGGAATATTACGTCTATCCGGATCTTGCCCAGAAAATGACCGATATGCTAGCGGCCCATGAAAAGGCCGGCGAGTACAACAGCGCTACCGATAGAGCCGCCTTCGCCGAATTGCTAACAAGACAACTGCAGGATGTCAGTCACGATCGTCATCTCCGCGTCTTCTATAGCTCATCCAAAGCGCCTGAGCATCCGCCCGCCTCGCCACGAGATGATGCCGAGTTTCGAAAGCAGGTGGAACGGGACAATTGCGCATTTAAGAAGGTCGAGATCCTGCCCCACAATCTCGGTTACGTGAAGTTCAATGCGTTTGCTCCTCCCGCCTGGTGCGGTGACACGGCCGCGGCGGCTATGGGCTTTCTGGCCCACGCGGACGCAATTATTTTCGATCTGCGGGATAACCATGGCGGCGACCCGCACATGGTCGCATTCATTGCCACGTACCTCTTCAGTCATCCAACACACCTGAATGACATCTACAATCGCCACGACAATTCAACGGAGCAGTACTGGACCCTTGCGGATGTGCCTGGCAAGAGACTAGCGGACAAACCTGCCTATGTCCTCACTTCCTCAGAAACTTTTTCCGGCGGGGAGGAGTTCTGTTACGATCTGAAAAATCTCAAACGCGCGACCCTTGTCGGCGAGACGACAGGAGGCGGTGCGCATCTCGTGGATGGACATCGCATTGATGATCACTTCGGGATCGGTGTACCCTTTGCAAGAGCGATCAATCCTATCTCAAAGAAGGACTGGGAAGGGGCGGGCGTTGTACCGGACGTCAACGTGAAAGCTGCCGATGCGCTAGCGATAGCGGAGAAGCTGGCAGAAGGAAGGTTGAAGAGCAAGTAGCTGAACTCCACGCTGGAATTCGGTAGCTTGCTGCCATGCAAGCCGCTCAGTTGACCTTCATCTGAAGTCTCTGCGCTAGCTTGCGCTGTTGGCGGTCGAAGCTGTAGAGGTAATCCACATTTAGCTCGAGAGCGGCGGCTACATGCAATAGGTCCGCCGTACGCGTTCCCAGGCGCGCAGTCGTTCGGAGGGAGATCTGCTGGGCGCGTTGGAAAGCTTCCTCTGGCAGCCGTGTAAGTTGGAAGACACCTCGGCTTACATCCTTCTCGAAATCACGCAAAGACGACTTCGCCTGGGCGGATGAAATTTCCTTTCGAAAAACGCGCATTTCCAGAGCATTGATGCGTTCTAATTCAGTGAAGGTAGACACAAGGTGAGTGCTCTTCGACACCTGCATGATCTGCGCCGCTGCAATGGAGTTGGCATCGGGGCTGTACAGTGAGATCAGAAAACTTGTGTCCACGTAGACTCTCAATAACGGCTCCGATCTTCCGCGATCAGGTCCGCGCCGCTAACCGGAAGAATCTTGTCACCGTAAGTAGAACGCAACCGCTGGAGAAAATCGGGGGGCTCGGCGGCGGGTTCCGCGCTCTCCGGGATCAGACGAGCAATTACGCGGCGGCGATTCGTAATCTGAATTTCCTCGCCCTGACGCAGAAGTCGCTTGATTCTCTTAAATCCATACCGCAAATCGCGGACAGATGCCTTTGTCATGTGATACATTTTAGCATCACATTCTGAACACCGCCGTGCCCGAGCCTCAAGCAGATAATCGTCATCTTTGGATATGGGCTGATGCTTTAACGCCAAGAGCTAGCGCGGCCGAAGCTGAATCAATAATTACCCGTGCCGTGTGAAATTGCTCATTGGCTCTCATGCGCGCGTCACAATCGCCGCAGATCCTTATTCGGCCCGCAACGCTTCGATCGGCGAAATTAAACTCGCTCGGAACGCTGGAATTAAAGAAGCGGCGATGGCCGATAGTCCAAGCATCGCGACGGCCACTAACGTCACCATAAGATTGTATGGCTTCATGCCGTAGAGCTGATGCCCGAGGAATCGCCCAGCCGCGAACGTCAACGGCAATCCAATTACGAGACCAATAATGATAAGCCCGAAGGCGCCTCGTACCACCAGTGCCACAACCTGCCCGCGATCAGCACCGAGCGCCATACGTACACCGATCTCGCCCGTGCGCTGGCCTGCGTTATAAGCAGTTACTCCATACAGCCCGATACAAGAGAGGACAAGCGAAAGAATCCCGAAAAACGAGGTGAGTCTTGCCATTAGTCGCTGCTGTCGGAACAGGCCCGCCACTTGCTCCTTGAGAGTGCGAATAGAAATAATCGGCAGCTTTGAATCCACGGATGCCATCGCGCGGCGCACTTGCGTGTCGGACAGGCTGGCACCTGGCTCGGTCACGATGATTATGTCGCGCAAATAATGTGATCCCGGATTGCCATCCCTGGGTGCAGGATCTGCGATGAAATCATGCTGCGTTTCGGGCAAAAAGAAAAACGGCCCAATCGGCTTGTCCAGATCGAAGCTCAGATAGCGGGCGTTTTTGGCGATCCCCACAATCTCGTACAGGCGGGACGATCCGAATCCAGAACGCCCGAAATACTTCCCGATCGGATCTTCATTCCTGAAGAATTTCCGCGCGAACGCTTCATTAATCACTGCCACATGCCGTGAGGCTTGTGTGTCCTGAGCCGAAATACCGCGGCCCCTGAGAATTGGGGTCCCAATCGCCGCGAAGTAGTCTGCTGTGACTCGATCCCAAGAAATGCCGACGTCATCGTTCGGTCCTGGGGCTGGACGACCATCTACCCAGACGTCGTCATTCCAATTGTTGCCGCCTAGGGGCGAGTATATGCAGAGAGCCACGGATGATACTCCCGGAATGCTGGACAGCGAATCTCGTATGCGCCGGTACAGCGGGGTGAGCTGGTTTTCCGGATAACCCGCGAGCCGCGGGTCGAGGTTCACAACAACGCGCCGGTTCTGATCGAATCCGAAATCCTGGTTTTCCAGCCCGAGCAGCGCGGCGGTAAGTAATCCTGAAGCAGAAAGTAAAACAAGCGAAAGTGCAGCCTGAAACACGACCAGTGCCTTTCGCGGCAGCGAGGCCGTGCGCGCAGTAGACCGATTCGCGCCCCGAAGCGCTTCTATCGGGTCGACTCGCGTGGCAATCCACGCGGGCGCAATACCGGATGCAATCCCCGTTACCAGTGAAACGCCGAACGCGAAAAGCAGGACTGGTATAGAAGGTGAGGCGTCGATGGGGACGTCTCCCATATTGGCAAGCCGCGGGAAGACAAAACGCAAAATGAAGCTTGTACCGGCAAAAGCAATCGCCAAGCCCGCCGCGCCGCCGAACAGCGACAGCAAGATGCTTTCCGTGAGCGCCTGACGCACGATTCGGCGCGCTTGCGCTCCGAGGGCCATACTCAAGGATGTCTGTTGCCGCCGCTCCATTCCACGAACAAGCATGAGATTTGCCACGTTCGCGCAAACGATCATCAGGACAAATCCTGAGACCAGCATCAGGATCTTTAGCCAGTGCTCATATTCGTCGCGCATGCCGCTGATGCCCGCCCCACCGTGGCTAAGGAACAGGGTCTGTTCGGGAAATCTTGCGCGATCGTTCGCGCTCATGTCGCCCCAGTGCGAGCGCAGCCATTGCTTCAGCTCGACGCGCATCTGCGCCTCGATGGATCCGAGCTTCGCGCCCGGCCGAACGCGGCCAATCAGATCTAACCAGTAGGTATCGGGCTTATTCAGATCGCCATCGCCACCGTACGTCTCGGTCGAAAGCGGCAGAAAGAAATCCGGCGGATTCGGGCGCAGGCTGTCTCCATAAAACCCTCGCGGCGAAATGCCAACTATCGTAAAAGGCTTTTCATCTAGATCGAAGATGCTTCCAATAACCGAGGGATCGGAACCATATCTTTGCTCCCACAAGCGGTAGCTCATCACGGCAACCGGCGCTGCATTCGGCTGATCGTCCGTAGGCGCGAGCACGCGTCCGGCATACGCCTTTATGCCAAACATCTGGAAATAATTTCCCGAGACGAACTCGCCCGGATAGGTCTCCGCTGCGTCAGATTTGCCCTCGCGCCGAACGCCGTAGAGCTGCTCGCTTGCCGAGAAGGCAGCTAATTCCGCAAAACCCTTGGTGTTGTCCCGGAAGTGTTTATACAAGGGATACGAAACCAGAGAGAACTCTTTGTCCTGGCTATATCCGCCCCAATAGCAGCACCGCGCCTCCTTTCCAAGGCGCAACAATTCGGCTGGATTGGCTACTGCCAGCGACTTCAGCAAAACGGCGTACACCAAAGTGAAAATAGATGTGGTCGCGCCAATCCCCAATGCCAGTGTCAGGACGGTCGTGATGCTGAATGCGGGAGACTTTCGCAAACGCCGAAGCGCGTGGCGCGTATCCTGGATCAGCGTTTCCAAAAGCGGCACCCCTCTTTGTTCTCGATAATCTTCCTTTATTGCTTCCACCGCCCCGAACTTCAACACGGCTTGGCGTCGCGCCTCCACGGGTGATAAACCGGTGCGAAGATTTTCGGCAGTCTGCATCGCGAGATGCTCTTCGATTTCAGCTTGCAAGCGCTTTTCGTAGCCCTGCCGCCTCATCCAGGAAAGCAAGCGCGTGAGGGAACGGCGCATAGCCTTCATCGCAGATCCTCGACTTTCGCAGAAAAGAATCGGCCGATAATGGCCGCCGTCTGTTCCCAACTTCTTGTCTCGGCTTCGAGTTGCTTGCGCCCTAGGCGGGTAAGCCGGTAAAAGCGAGCCTTGCGGTTGTTTTCCGAGGCGCCCCATTGCGAAGCAATTGAACCCTCCTGCTCGAGTTTCAGCAGCACGGGGTATAGCGTGCCTTGATTGACGGACAGAAGATCTCCGCTGATTTGCTCGACGCGGCGGGCAATGCCATAACCGTGAAGGGGCCCGAGCACGTCGAGAGTTTTCAGCACCATCAATGTCAAAGTGCCTTGTAGGACATCCGGCTTCTCTTTCATAGGTCGCCTATTGGGTTTCCAACAGGAAGTATGTCACACTCCCTTTGGGAAAACAACAGGTAGTTTCTGAATGGAGGCTCAGAGAAGTTCGACGACAACTTCAATATCGAGCTGGACGCCTTGGTACCGAGCGTGAAACCCTAGCCGTCGACTGCCGGCTTCCTTACAACTCCCCCACCAACCCCGCCAGCAACGCCACGCGATCCGCGATGCGATCAATCAGAATGCTCTCGTTCGGCGCGTGAGCGCCTTCGCCCACCGCGCCCAAACCATCGAGCGTCGCGACGCCCAGTGCCGCTGTAAAATTGCCGTCCGATCCACCGCCCGTCGATGACTCTTCCAGCTTCACTCCCATTTCCGCGCCCACCTTACGCGCCTTAGCAAACAAATTCGCAATCTGCCGCGTCCGCTCCATCGGAGGCCGGTTCAATCCGCCCTGTACGCGAATCTTGCATCGTTTGTCCACCGGCTTCAGCCCGCGAAATTTCTTGTCCAGAGCCTCGGCTTGCTTTAACTGAGCGACGCGAATGTCCACGTCAATTCGCGCCTCCGCAGGCACCACATTCGTTCGCGTTCCGCCTCTGATCACGCCCGGATTTACCGTGATGCCGCGCTTTAATTCCGTGAACCCCGCAATCTTTTCCACTTGGCGCGCCGCTTCAACGATGGCGCTCGCTCCGTTTGCGAAATCCACCCCCGAATGCGAAGCCTTGCCTTCAATCCAAACCGTGTAATCTCCGACTCCTTTGCGAGCCGTCTTCAGCTTGCCGCTCAACCCGGTTCCCGGTTCGAGTACCAGAACAAAATCGCTCTGCCTCGCCTCGAGCCTCGTCAAATAGCGCGACGCGCTGCCCACCTCTTCATCGGAGACAATCCAGAGCACAACATCGCGCTCAATCGCCACATTAAATTCCCGCAGACACCGAATCGCGTAAATAAAAAACGCGAGCCCGCCTTTCATGTCGAGCACACCCGGCCCCCACAGCCGCCCATCAGCCTGCCGGAACGGTATGGTCTTCAGAGTTCCTAACGGCCACACGGTATCGGAATGCCCCAAGCCCAGAATCTGAGGTTTTTTCTTTCGCCCGGCAAGCTTAAACTCGAGCCGCAGGTGCTTGCCATAGACAGCACTTTCCGGCTTGATCACGTGCGCCGTCGCAATATCTTGCGTCTTCTCCGCCAATAAATCGACGAACCGGTTCACGTCTTCCGGAGAATCGCTCGGTGACTCGCATTCCACCATTTCCCGGATCAACTGAATGATTTCCGCTTGCTTCTCGACGGCATAACGTATAAAGCGATGCATCGGTTGTTATAATGCCATGCAATCACCGCGATGCCCCTGACGCGGGCCACGATCGACAATGGACATCCAGGAAATCCGCGATACGCTGCCTCATCGCTACCCGATGTTGCTCGTCGACCGCATCCTCGACATCACGGGTGATTCAATCATTGGCATCAAGAATGTCACCGCAAACGAGCCGTTTTTCAACGGTCATTTCCCTGGGTTCCCCGTTATGCCTGGCGTAATGATTATCGAGGCGATGGCGCAGGTCTCGGGCATCCTGGTCGCTAAGCTTGCACCCCATACACGCGGCAAGCTCATGTATCTGGCATCCATCGAAGAAGCGAAATTCCGTAAGCCGGTCGTGCCGGGCGACCAGTTACGCATCGAAATGAAATTGATCCGTCTCAAACACACGGTCGCCAAGATAAAAGGTGTTGCAAGCGTCAACGGCCAGATCGTTGCCGAAGCGAGCCTCATGTGCAAGCTCACAGACCGCGCGTCCGAATCCGCGCCTACGACCTCGGCGCCTGCCACTCCCGCCGAAGTCCCCGAGCACCAGATGGCCTGATCCCGATTCGTCTTGCTCGCTCCCCAGGGATGGCAATGCACGCGACGGCAATCATCGATCCGAGTGCCGAAATTTCTGCTGATGCCGAAATCGGACCGTATTGCATCATCGGCCCGGGTGTAACGATCGGAGCCCGCACTCGGCTGATGGCGCACGTGTATCTCGAGGGAAAGCTCGCCATCGGAGAAGATAACCTCTTCTATCCGTATTCGTCTTGCGGCGTCGCTCCTCAGGACAAGAAATACAAAGGCGAAGCTTCCGAGACGCGCATCGGCAACCGCAATTCCATCCGCGAATTCGTCACGATTCATCGGGGCACGGGAGGCGGGGGCATGATCACTTCCATCGGCGACGGCAATCTGCTCATGGCCTACGTGCACATCGCTCACGATGTGACAATTCACAGCAACACGATCCTCGCCAACGGGGTCACGTTTGCCGGCCATGTCATCGTCGAGGATTACGCCAACATCGGCGGACTCAGCGCCATTCATCAGTTTTGCCGGATTGGCCGCCACGCTATGGTCGGGAGCTACAGCGTCATCAAACAGAACGTGCTTCCGTACTCAATCACCGCTTCGGATCACCACGTTGAAGTATACGGCGCGAATCGAATCGGCCTGGAGCGCCGCGGCTTCGGCCCTGAAGCCATCGAAGCACTCCAAAATGCATTTCGCATCCTGACCCGCGCAGGATTGAACACCACGCAAGCTCTCGCCCGTATCGAAGAGGAGGTCCCTCAAACCGATGAAGTTCGCGAACTCCTCGATTCAATCCGCAATTCGAAGTGTGGATTCATTAAGTAGAACGGGTCAGAGCAACCTGTCACCATCCGCGATCTCCTAGATCGAATCCCGCCGGAAAATCTGCGCTAGATTTACTGCTGCAAACTACTCGTTGTGTCGAGCGGCAAATCCACCGTCATGGGCGGGTGATCTGAGATACGATCTTCCGCGGCCTCATTCAGCTCTCGCATGGTAACCGGAAAATGTGGCGCAAAGCGATAGCTCTGATCATCACGGCGCGGGTCCCGAATAAAAGACTTCACGAAAAACCAGTCCAATTTCAGATTGCCAACCAGGCCCCCGAAATCTCGCTCGAACGTGTAAGTTGGAACGAACCCCTTGCTGCCTCGCTGATTGCTGTTCGCCAGAGTCCGCTCATTACCGTGCAAAGTCCTCTCAAACGTTCCTCTGAAGTCAAACGCATAACCATCAGAAAATCGAAACTTCTCCACCTTCTGAAAGAGTCCCGCCTCGCGGTTCTCCCATACAAAAGGCACGTGCCGGGCCGTGGGATCGCGGTAGCCATGGGCATATTTCACCGGAAATATCGCCCATTGCGGAATGCTGACCGGACTGAACCAAAAGACTGCTTGCGTTATCCAAAATCGATAGTCCTTCACGCGCTTCATGATCTCGTTGCGCACTGAGGTGGGAGTCGCATCACTTCCGCTTGTATTCAAATCGCCCGCTAAGATTACCGGGTTCTTCACGTCCCTGATCGCATCCAACAAGGCGGTCATCTGCTTTTGGCGGCACGCGGGTGGACATTTGTTCTCGAGATGTGCGGATACAATCGTCACCTCTCCCGTCGTTAATCCAGGGATCGCGAGATCGATAATTAAGGCGATGCGCCCGCCATGACGCACTTCTCGAACGATTCGCTCGCGAAATAATTTCTCAGCGCTCCACCTTTTCCCTTGCTCCAGCTTCGCGATCCCTTGCACCTCTTTCGCGTACCAGTCATAGCAAACTGGGAGGCGTAAAATGCGGGCCCCGCGAATCGGATACCGGCTCAGCACAGCGTTCCCGTGCAGACCGCGATAACGGCCGCGATCAACCGCAAGGTCATCTTCTAATCTCTGCTGCGCGGCCTTATCCGGAAGCTCGATCTGCTCGATATCCAGATCGAAAATCGGATCCACTTCGACAAACTCAACTCCGTAGGCATAGTTCATCCGAAGAGCGGCAGCCAGTTCGCGCCCCACATCCCGATAATCAGTCCGCTTCATCCCGAGATCCACCTCATTCAAGATCAGGATGTCCGCGTCCCGTATCCTGCCAAGCTGGCTCTCAATCGCGGCGCGCTGATTATCAGGCCGGTTCTCGTATCCCGAATCGCGCTGAAATTTCGCTGCGTCCCCAAGCGCTGTTTGTATCAGGTCGAAATTCAACCCTCTTTCGATGTTCCAGAATGCTGTTCTGACAATCGGGCCAACTCCATCCTCGGTGGGCCGGTGCGGCATTTCCTTCGATCCGTTCTCGACAAACGGCGTTGTCAGAAGTCGATTCAGCTTCTGACCCGCCGGTCCCTTCGGGTCGGCCGTCCGCGACAACTCCGTCAGCTCATCAAAGGATAGGAACTCTGGCGCCACAGAGCGAACTCCGCCCGGCGGCAGGTCTTGGGCATTAAGCCTCGCGCCCCAGCAATACGCGACGACCGCGAGAAAAGTGAAAGGCCGCACGGGGCGTCAGGATTACTTCAGGAACTCCACAGTGCCGTCGTCCAGCTTGTAGTAAGCGCTCACCACTTTCACCGCGGATCCGCCGCGTAAATCGTCTGCAATGAGTTTCGCCATATTCTTCGCGTTCGTTCGCACGGCTTCCTCCCATTCCGTGGGATCAACGCGCTCGTGGTGCTCGCACGAAGGAAGTGGCTTCCGAACCGCCGGACGAATGAGATCCCAGATCGCATCGATGTGCGGCCCCGGTCTAGGGCAAAAAGCCGCTTCCACTGCTCCACATCGTTGATGGCCCATGACCACGACAAGCTTGGCCCCGAGATGCGCAACCGCGTACTCAATGCTCCCCAGAGCGGCAGGGCTGGCGACATTTCCGGCGACGCGGATCGTGAAGAGATCGCCCACGCCTTGGTCAAACACAATCTCAGGGGGCACTCGCGAGTCGGAACAACTCAGCACGATCGCAAACGGCTTTTGACAACACGCCAGCCGCTTCGCGCATTCCGCTGATTGATGAAGGTGGTTGGGAGTGCTTCTAAAACGGGCATTGCCTTCTCGAAGCGCGTCCAACTCAGTCCCGGAACGAGGCGGGTCACAAACGGGACAGGGCGCGCCGGGCTGGCAGTTTTCGTCAGCCTGCCCTCTGCATACCAGAACAAGGACAAACAAACAGAAGTACACAATCGCCGGAGTTCTTCGCATGACAGTGCCTGATCTGCAACAGCATACACGATTTGCACGTTACCCGAAACAAAGATAGTCTTTTTTTTATGATCATCAGACTAGATCGTCAGTTTGGATTGGGCTTGATTCTTGCGGCATGTGGTCTTGTGGCCGGCTGGTTCGCAGGCCAGGGACGTAATGTCCATGCCGACGATACAGCGCCACTGATCGATGTGAAATCGATCGAGGGTAATTCAAGCCTCATCCTTTACTATCCCGGTGAGAAGAAGATTTTTATCTACAATGCGCCGTTCGTTGGTGGCCCCAAGTCGGCCTGCGCTTACGTCTTCACGCTAACTAGCCCCGGTGGCCCGATTTCGCGCCAGAATTGTGGCACCCTCTGACATTTCCATGCATGGACACTCGTTCGCTCCTCACGGCGAAGACGATGCCGGCCTACTGCCCGTTTCGATCGCCATCTCGATCGTAGCTGTGCTGCTCGCCTTCGTTTCGTTGTTTGGCCATCGCGCCCACACTCGCAGCATTCTCGCTCAGAATCGATTGAATGATGCGTGGGTCCACTATCAAGCCGCCGCTCTCTCACAAACAAGTCACGACATGCTGCTCGACCTGCTGTCTTCGGCACAGCTCGGCGATGCCGCGAACGCCGGTAAGGTGCGAACCAAATATCAGCAGAAAATGGAGCAAGCCGGCCGCGACCAGAACGAAATGGAACGCAGAGCTTCGGCGCTCGAAGCCGAAGTGGAACATCGCGAGACGGCAGCCGATCGGTTTGATCTCGCCGATGTCTTTTTGGAAGCCGCCGTTGTATTTATCTCGATAACGCTGCTGACAAGACGATGGCTCTATTCGGGCATCGGAGTAGCATTCGCGCTTGTGGGCCTAATCATCGCTGCAACGGGTCTCTTCGTGAGTTGACACGGCCTGGCAGGTGTCTATGCCAACAATGGTTCTGTGATTTCACCTAGAAAGCCCAGACCAACTTGGAAGCAACTTCTCGATAAGCATGCACCCGTGCAGTTGCCCGCAGCTTATGATGCATTGACCGCGAAACTCATCGAGCGGGCTGGCTTCTCCGCCTATCAAATCGGCGGCTTTGCGCTCGCCGGAGCACGGCACGGTTTACCCGATATTGACCTGACGCGTTTTGCCGAGCAGTCTGCCGGCGTTCGTGACATTATGGCCGCGTGTTCGCTGCCGGTTCTCGTCGATTGCGATGACGGCTACGGCGATGTCAAGAATGTCACGTACACCGTCCAGCACTATGAGGCCATGGGCGTCGCGGCAATTTTTCTCGAAGACCAAGTCGCTCCCAAACGATGCGGCCATATGGCTGGGAAACGCGTCGTCCCTGCGGAAGTAATGGTTGAAAAGATCAAGGCGGCGGCCGCGGCGCGCAGTGATCGCGAGAACCTATTTATTGTTGCCAGAACTGACGCACGCGAGCCTGAAGGCCTGGATGCAGCACTCCGCCGGGGAGAGTCTTATTTGAAAGCCGGGGCTGATGGGATTTACGTCGAAGCGCCAAAAAGCGAGAAGGACTTGCAGCAGATTGGAAAAGTCTTCAAGGGTGTTCCGCAAATGACCAATATGTTCGAGGGAGACAACGAAACACCCTGGCTGACCCCTAAGGAACTACACAAGCTCGGCTTCTCGATGATCCTGTATCCCACCACGCTTCTATTTCGTGTCGTGCGAGCGCTCGAACGCGCGCTTGAAGATCTCAAGCAAGGCAAGCAGGCGCCCAAAGATGAGCGCGTCGGGCTCACCGAGTACGAAAAGATTGTCGGCCTCGAGCGCTGGGCGCTTATTGAAAAACGTTTTGGGGACAGTAAAGATCGCCAGTAATTCAGTAGAACTCGAATTACGCATGTCTCACCAGAGCGCTCGATACGCAATGATCGCAGGAAACGGACGCTTTCCGCTGCTTGCGCTTCAAACTGCGCGACGCGAAGGTCACGATGTAGTCGTTGTCGCCATCGAAGGTGAAGCTGCGCCCGAGGTTGCGCAGCACGCTTCCTCTCTTCACTGGATCAACATCGGGCAGCTCGGGAAGCTCATCGATATCCTTAAGCGCGAGCAGATTTCGGAAGTCATGATGGCGGGCCAGGTGAAGCATGTCAGCATTTTTTCTTCGCTCACTCCCGATTGGCGGCTATTTAAATTGCTCATGTCTCTTAAAGAGAAAAACACGGCCGCGCTCATCGGCGGAATACAAAAAGTTCTTCATGAGGAAGGAATTGAGCTGGTCGATTCCACGCGATTGCTGAAACTGTTCCTTGCCCCGGAAGGTGTTCTGACCGAGCGAAAACCGGATAAAGAAGAAGAAGCCGATATCGCCTATGGCCGCCGCATTGCGGCCGTGCTCGCATCAGTTGATATCGGTCAGAGCGTGGCAATCAGTGAAAAGGCGTGTGTCGCGGCAGAAGCGATGGAGGGAACCGATGCGATGCTGCGCCGTGCCGCCACGCTCACCAACGGCAGACCTTTGCGATTAGTGAAGGCGTCGCACGGTCGCGCCCACCTGCTATTTGATGTTCCCGTTGCAGGTCTGGCAACTGTCGAAGCCATGATTGAAACGCGAACCACTGCGATGGCCATTGACGCCGGACGTACTCTTCTACTTGACAGAGAAGAAATGCTGAAACGCGCGAACGATGCCCGGCTGACCATCGTTGCCTATCCATCGATGGAACCTCCCGAGGTATGAGCGCTCTTCGCGTTGCGGTCATCGGAGCCGGAAGTTTCGGCCGGCAGCATGTCCGAGCTATCAAGGAGCTCGCAGCAGCGGACCTTGTGGCAATTGTGGATATCGACGTTGACAAAGCTCAGCAGCTTGCAACCGAATTCGGCTCACACGCCTACGATGAGACCGGAGAACTCCTTTCGAAAATCGACGCCGCAATCATCGCCACGCCAACTTTCACTCACGAACAAATCGCAACCCGTTTGCTGGAGGCCGGAATTGACTTGCTTGTGGAAAAGCCGATCGCGGATACTTCGGCGGCTGGCGAGCGCCTCGCCCGTCTGGCCGAAAGAAAAAGCCGCATCCTGCAGGCCGGCCATCTGGAGCGCTTTAATCCCGCAGTGAAGGCGCTCGAACAGGCTCTCACGGTGCCGCTCTTTTTTGAGGTTCACCGGCTCAGCACCTTTACGCCGCGAAGCCTCGATATTGACGTGATTCTCGATCTCATGATCCACGATCTTGATATCGTCCTGAGCTTCATGCGCGAGACTCCCGCCGAGATTCACGCGGCCGGTATCTCCGTGTTGTCTCCGCGCGTCGATATTGCTAACGTCCGGCTTTCGTTTCCATCCGGTTGCGTTGCCAATCTGACCGCTAGCCGCGTCTCGACCGAGAAGGTCCGCAAGCTCCGGCTGTTCCAGCCGGGCGAGTACATTTCGCTCGATTACCAGCGGCAGGACGCCTTTCGAGTAGCAGTTCGCAAAAACGAACCCAATCCGGCCACCGGGGAGTTCGTTTCGCAAAACAGCCCCCAATTTGACTTCAGCCATCTGCCGGTCGAACGCGGCGAGCCTCTAAAGCTGGAACTTGCCGCCTTTTTCGCCGCCGTTCGGGACCGCACCCGTCCCCCCGTCGACGGATTCGAGGCGGCAAATACGCTTCGCATTGCCGAGGCGATCCTTGATAAAATTAGGGAACACGCAGAGTTAGTGGCTGAAACGCTTCGCCGCCCTTAGCCGTTCCTCAAAGCAGCATGGAGACTCAAACGGTCGATCCGCCGACCGTCCAGCCCGAATTAAACCTTCTTCTCGCCTGGCCCGACGAGCGCGGCCAGCGCTGGAGGACGATTCTCGGCGCATCTCTTTCGGTTCACCTTCTTCTTTTCTTCGCGGCGGTAAAACTGCCGGCATTTGTTCGCCTCGCTTCCCCGCCCGAATCGCGCACCGTGGTCATCAAGCGCACGCCGTTGTATTTGCCCCGCGATGTACTCACCCAGCGCGCTCCTAATCGCAACAAATTGTCTAAGCAGATCGATCTTGCTGATCTACTAGCTTCGCAAGCCTCCCCGGCGCGCGCCTCTGCTCCTCAGCCGAAGCCGAGACGTTTCGAGCTACCGAAGCAAACGACTCCCGAAATTGCAAAGAACGCGCCGCCGCAGATCACGGTTGAGCCTCCGAGCGTAGCCCTCAACGAAGCGGCGGCTCCGGCTCCCATCGCCCATCCGGCTTCGCCCGAAAATCCTTTTCAAAATGTTGCGCCGCAGCCGCAGAAGAGCCCGAAACCTGCCGCTCCGAAATCCACTGTTCAGACGGCCATCGATGAGGCTCACCGCTCTAACAGAAAAGTGGCAATCAGCGACGACACCCCCATAGAGCGACTGCCCGGATCACCTGGATCGATTGAACGCACGCCGGCGCAACACGCGGCTATCGAGCTTGAGAGCGATCCGCAGGGCACAGACTTCAAGCCGTATCTCGCGCGCATCTTGGCCATCGTGCGCTCAAATTGGCGGACGGTGATTCCTGAGAGCGTGCGCATGGGGACCCGGCGTGGACGTACGGTAATCGAGTTCGCGATTAATCGCGACGGCAGCATACCGAAACTCGTGATTGCAGATCCTTCAGGTTCGGAGCCGCTCGACCGGGCAGCCGTTGCCGGCCTAAGCATGTCGAATCCACTTCCGCCACTTCCTTCCGACTACAAAGGCCTACAGGTTCGCTTGGCTTTTTCGTTTGCCTACAATATGCCAGCTCAATGAGTTTCCAAGAGCCTTCGCGCGGTCTCATTGGTATCCGAACTGCTCTGACGCTTTACGCCGTATTGATTGGATTCGCAGTCTTTACGTTGAGGGGTGTACCGCTATACATCGCGCTACTGATCATCCTCGGTCTAGCCGCAAAGGCATTCCTGCACCACCTACGCAAACGCCTGGAATAGTGGCCCAAAACCACCATCGGCGGTGCAATGCAACCGGGATAGCCGCAGCTAACTCTTTTGCTTTTATTAGTTTGAACTGGCGAAACGCGTGCAATATCCTTTTCGTCGACACCTAATGAGGGCAGTCATGAAGAGCTTTATGAAAACACCATTTCGGACTGCGGCCTATTTTCTTCCATTCGTTTTGTTAGCCGCGTCACCTCTTGTATACGCACAGAATTCCGCGACGAACGGCTGGCCGCGCGTAGACGATCCGCAGCAGCAGCAGGCTCAAGCCGATCAGAATCAGCCTTCGCCAACAGATCAGAATCTGGCTCCGGCGCCCGGCGATAATCAGCCGAATTACAACCATTCTGGCAACAACCAGCAGCCTGATTACAACCAGCCGACTCCGCCTCCCGACCAGTCAAACAACAATTCGTCCAATTACGACAATGCGCCCGACTATCAAATACCGGCGCAATTGACGATCAAGTCGGGTACTTTCATCACTGTTCGAGTCAACCAGATGCTGTCATCTGATAAGAATCAGGCGGGCGATGCGTTTACCGCAACATTGGTACGGCCGATCGTGGTCGACGGAATTGTTGTTGCCGAGCCCGGACAAACGCTCGCCGGTCGCGTCGTCGAGGCCAAGAAAGCCGGCCGCGTAGAAGGAGTCGCGCGTCTGGGCGTTCAGCTTACGGACATAACCTTGGTTGACGGCCAGCAGGTCTCGATCCAGTCACAATTGATTAGCCGCAGCGGACCGACGTCAGTTGGCAGAGATGCTGCCGCGATTGCAGGCACCACTGCTTTAGGGGCGGCGATTGGTGCGGCTGCCGACTGGGGGCGTGGAGCAGCGATCGGCGCTGGCGCTGGAGCCCTGGTAGCCACCGTGGGCGTGTTGGTCACCCGTGGCCGCCCCAGCGTGATCTATCCCGAACAGATCCTGACCTTCCGGATTGAAGCGCCAATCACGTTTTCTACAGCCAATTCTCAGCAGGCGTTTCGTTACGTAGAACCTAACGAATATGACCAGAACAACAATGGTCGCGGACCTCAGCAATACGCGCAAAACGGCCCTGCGCCTCCGCCCTATTACGGTTACAACTACGGCTATCCGTACCCTTATTACGGCTATCCCTATCCTTACTACGCCTATGGCTATCCCTACTACTGGGGTCCGGGATTTGGATTCTACTTCGGTCCCGGCTACTGGTGGGGCGGCCATTACTATCGCGGATACTATGGCCGAGGATTCTACGGCCGCGGAGGATTCGGCGGTCGTGGTTTTGAGGGCCGCGGCTTTGTCGGGCGCGGAGGCATAGGTGGATTCGCGGGTAGTGCCGGTCGTGGCTCTGCCGCTGGTGTCGGCCGCGGCTCGGCTGGTGGATTCGCCCACGGTGGTGGCGGCGCCCGGCGTTAGATTCTAAGATTTTATTGATAAGGTCCGCAGGGCTGGAGGGTGAACCCTTCCAGCCCTTAACTTTTTCGGCGGGGTCCTCCGCTCCGTGATAACTAAAGGAATGAGCTTTTCGATAAGCCGCCGGGAGTTGATCGAGTCGCTAGCAATGGCGGCTGTCCCCAATATGAGTTCACAAATGCAAGTATATGTCGTGGTCGGCGCAGGCGTCTTCGGCGCATGGACGGCGTATCATCTCAGACGCACGGGAAACAAAGTCACGCTGCTCGACGAGTATGGGCCGGCGAGCAGTCGCGCGAGCTCGGGCGGAGAATCACGCATCATTCGCGCGTCGTATGGAAAAGATGAGGTCTACTCGAAAATGGCTCTCCGCTCGATGACGTTATGGGAGGAATTCTTTGCGCGAACGGGCCGCAATTTGCTGGCGCGCACCGGCGTATTGTGGCTCGCAAGAACAGGCAATGCGTACGCGCGGGAGAGCCGCGAAGCGCTTGAAAAATTGGGCATCAAATTCGAGCATTTGTCGCCTGCCGAGCTCAAGCAACGCTATCCGCAGTTCCAGGTGGGGGATAACGTCGACGCAATCTTCGAACCGAACAGCGGTGCGCTGATGGCGCGGCAGGCGGTGCAAGCTGTCGTTGCGCAGTTTGTGCGCGATGGAGGGAGCTACGAACATGCAGCGATTCGAACGCCCGAAGGCAAAGGACGCCTGCAGCACATCGAAACGAAAGACGGCAGAGCAATTAGCGGCGACGCATTTGTTTTCGCTTGTGGTCCCTGGCTCGGCAAAGTGTTTCCCGATGTACTTGGGAAACGAATCTTCCCCACACGGCAGGAAGTTTTTTTCTTCGGAATTCCGCCGGGGGATCGCCGCTTCGAGCCGCCACAAATGCCGGTATGGATCGATTTCAGCGACGATCGCGGGATGTACGGCTTCCCGGATCTCGAGAGCCGCGGCTTCAAAGTTGCGTTCGACAAGCATGGACCAGAGATCGATCCCGACAGCGTGAATCGCTTCGCGAGCCCGGAAAAAGTTGCCGCGGCACGCGAGTATGTTTCAGAGCGCTTTCCTGCACTGGCGAACTGCCCGATTGTGGACTCGCGTGTTTGCCAATACGAGAACACGTCAAACGGCGATTTCGTGATTGACCGGCACCCCGCGTTTGACAATGTATGGATCGCGGGCGGTGGTTCGGGTCACGGTTTCAAGCACGGACCAGCCGTAGGCGAATATACAGCGGCGCGAGTCACCGGCGCGGCGACTCCCGCAATTGAGCCCCGGTTTTCACTTGCGTCGAAAGGCACGGAACAGAACCGCGCCGTTTACTGATCCAGCTTAAAACTGGAGATGCAGGCCGAACTGCATCTGGCGCATCGGCACCTGAATGCTCGTGATTTGTCCTGCATTGCTCTCGTCGATATAGACAGTTCCGTTATTCGGCAAGCCGAGATTGACGTGATTAAACACGTTAAATGCGTCGGCCCTCAGCTCGAGCGAGAAGCGCTCGCTCGGTATAAAGTTTTTCGCAAGCGATAGATTCGATACCGCAAGACTTGGACCACGTAATGAATTGCGCCCTGCCGTTCCGTTCCGGAAAGGCTGACGCGGCTCGGTGTATGCAGCCGGATTGAACCACAAACCCGCACTCGGATTCGGCAGATTCGGGTTCCCGATGAGATCGGCGCGGACTTGGGCGAAATCGGCGTTCAAGAGCGGCGCGTTTGCAACCTGAGGCGTAAACGGCAAGCCAGTTCCCCAGGTATGGGTTCCGCTCAGTCTCCAGCCGCCAAGCACCGCGTCGGCAATAGCATTGTTGCCGAGAGTCCAATGCCGGTTGCGCCCGAATGGCAGATCCCAATCGTGCTGGAGCGTAACCATATGCTCGCGATCCCACGAGGCCGGCGCGTGGTCGGCTTGAATATCGTAAGCGTTTCCGAAATTGCTGCCTCCTTCGGTATTGGTCATGGCTTTTGACCATGTGTACGTCAGCAGGAAGTCGAGCCCGCGCGAGAACTGCTTTAGCAACTTCGTCTGAAGCGCGTTATAGCTCGACGTGTCGCAATTGCAGTATTGATAGATACCTTGCGGCAGACCGTAGCGTATGAAAAACGGACGGCGCGGATTAAAATCGCCCGGCCCGGGGATGGCTTGGTTCTCATTGATTTCTTCAGTGAGGTGGCGGCCCACATTTCCGATATACGCGACCTCGAGCGCAAGATCAGAAGCGAAGCGGCGCTGCACCGTGAAATTCCAGAAGTAAGCCTCTGGGATGCGATATGCATCAAGCGGCCAAGTGAAATAATTGATGCCGATTCCGACGGGGAGCGGATAGCGGCCGTTTGCGCCGACTGGCGGGTTGGCCGGAGTGGGTGGTCCGTTGATCAGATAGAAATCAGGAACGTAAGGGTTAGGCTGATTCACGACCTGCGGATTGACGATGGGCGGATTGTAGTCTGCCCCCTGGCCGAATACCGAACCCAATCCACCGGGATTGAAACTGATTCCGTAGCCTGTTCGAATGACGGTCTTCTCGTCAGCTTGATAAGCGATTCCAATGCGCGGTGCGAACCCGAGATTGTACGGCTTCACTCCCAGGTTCCGAGGAACCGATCCGATACCTGCTGCGAGCACCTCACCTGTTGAAGGATCGAAGCTGCCGGCTCCGCCGGGCTTCGCCGCGACTTGGGGCAGATAATTTTCCCAGCGCAAACCGTAGTTTACCGTCAGTTTCGGGGTGACGCGCCAGGAGTCCTGTCCGTAGAAAAACATGCGCGTTTCCCGCAATCCCGGATAGTAATTCGAGCCGGTGAAATACCGGGAAAAATTGCTCGGGTAACCGAGCAAATAGGAGCCGATCGCGGATCCTGTTGATACGACGCCTCCGGCGAGTGTATCGAGAACTGGGTCGCCGGTTGTCGAATCGTTGAAAGTAATCTCACCCGAACGGTGTGAGTCGCTCGGGATGCGCTGCTGCTGTCCGCGGCGAACATCGACTCCGAATTTCAGCGTGTGATTGCTCAGGATTTTCGTCCAATTGTTCACCCATTGAAATTGGTTTTCGGTCTCCCTCAAAGGGCAGTTGCACTGATTCACATTGAGTGAATATCCGAAATTGAAGCCGCCATTTCCATTGATGTAGAAAGCGGGCATGCCGCTGGTTGCCGGGGAACCGGTATTCAGGCCGGGAATTCCTGCGTCAGTGGCAGGAGTGGTGCCCACTCCGTTCGGCTGTACACGGATGCGATAGCGATAAAAACCGAAACGCGCATCGGTGATAAACGTTGGACTGAACGTATGGTCGAGTCCAACCGCGAGGCTTTGGTTTCGATCTATCGAATCGCCTGAAAAACTGAACGCGGAGGGGCCTCCCGCCACATCCCCGAATGCTGCCGGCGAGTAGTTGTTGAAATCGGCGATTGTGTAACGGTCAAAGATGTGCGTCTTGGTGGTCCAGTTGTAATCCACACGGCCATCGTATTGATCGGTGTCGAATCGTTGAACACCCGAGCTGATGTAATTATTCACAATACCCGGGCCGTTGTTCGGAAGCGGAAGCAATGAGAGCAGCTTGCCCATCGGCGCTGCAACAGGAATAATGTTGACTACTCCGTTGCTTGAGAATACTTCTCGTCCGGTGCCGGTGGCAGGATTGCCAGTATTGGGATCGAACACCATTCCAGCCTGCGCGGGAACGGATGCGCCTTCCGTAGTTGTCACGAGCGCAGGCGAGGCGCACGGAGTTGCGGAAACAGTTCCGTTTGCGCAGATATAATCTCCGAGCAAGCCAGTGAGATCCCCGCCTCTTTCAGCCGCCGTCGGCACGGTTGTGACCAGCGAGCCTCCATTGCGTCGCCGCGTGCCTTGGTAATCGAAAAAGCCAAAGAGCCTGTCATGCAGAATCGGCGCGCCAACGGATCCGCCGAACTGATTCCATCGCAGCGGTGGATTGATGCCGGTGAAGGGATTCGTCGCGTTTGTCAGGTCATTGCGCAAGAACTCAAAAAGCGATCCATGCCACTGATTGGTGCCAGATTTTGTCGTTGCCTGAACCAACGCTCCCGAGGCCGCGCCAAACTCCGCATCGTAGTTGCTGGTACTGACCTTGAACTCTTGCAGCGCGTCGATATTGGGATTGATCACGGCGATCCCGAGGATCGCGCTATCGTTTTCGGTGCCGTCAAGCAGATAACCATTCGCAGTAAAGAACTGTCCGTTTACGTTCGCTTGAATGCCCTGCTGCGGGTTCTCGGCAGCAGAATGCTGCCAAGTGTTCAGTTGAGTTCCGGGGACAACCAGCAGTAGATTCGTGACATTACGATCTAACACGGGAAGCTGCTCGACTTGCCCGCCCGTGAAGGTGGTTGCGACTTCCGCGCGATCGGTGGTCAGCAATGGAGTGACATCCGTGACCTCGACGGTAGTCGCTACATTGCCTGGCCGCAGCGTTGCGTCGAGGCGCGTAGTCGCGTTCACCTCGACGGTGGCGTCGGCGGTGAACGCAGCAAGCCCCGGGCTTTCGATTTTTACCTGGTAGCGGCCTGCCAGCAGATGTGTCTGCTCGTAATTGCCATCCTGATTGCTTTGCGTGTGGAAGATGGTTCCGCGATCAAGATCCGTAATCGTGATGGTCGCGTTCGGAAGCACGGCACCTGAAGCGTCCTGAATGGTTCCGAAGATGTTGCCCGATACAGCTTGCGCGAGAGCAACGGAAGTAGCAAGAACTGTGAAAAGGGCGACAATTAGCGCCGCAAAGAATTTCTTGAACATTTAATGGCCCCTTGTTTAAACCGAGTATAGGACATGGGGTTTGGGGCCATCAAATAAATTTCCGATAAATTCTAGGTAAATCGCCGAACTAAAACGCGAGCTTCAAACTAAGCTGAATTGTTCTTGGCACGTTTTCGGTGCCGAAAGCTTCGCCGAATGGGAAACAGGAGACCTGCGAAAGGTCTTCACAAAAGCTATTGTATTGCGCGTAATTGAAAGCGTTCAAAAATTCGGCTCTTAACCAAGCTTGGAACCGTTCGCCCCCGAAATTCTTAGCCACCGAGAGATCGACATTTCGTAGCGAGCGCGTCCGAAGCTGTGTCATGCGTTGAGGCTCATTTCCAAGCATATAAATCGAGGGCAGGTCAGTGAAGGCAGCGGGATTGATCCAGTTATTTGGGCCTTGATTAGCCGCCTTTGGATCACCCACGAGATTCGGCAACTGCGGGCCCGGATACCCGTAATTATTCAGTTGGTTGTACATTCCCGTCGTGACGGCGGGAACAGGCAGGCCGCTCGTCAGTCTTATTACTGAAGAAAGCTGCCACTTTCCAATGGCCTCCTGAACGATCCCTGGGGCATTACTTCCCCAATGCTTACCTTTTCCGTATGGCAGATCGTACACCAGTGCCGTCGCAAAGCTCTGAGGGACATCGTGGGTGCTGATGTCGTAATCAAGCATCGTGTTGTAGTAGTCGCGCCATTCGGTTGCGCCCGTCGCCCAACCAAAGTTGTCTTCCGGACCGTTATCAAGCGCCTTTGACCACTGATAGGTCATTAGCAGGCTCAAACCAGCGTTGAACTGATGGTTATACTTCACTTCGAGCGCATCGAAAGCTGAACGAGCGCCTGGCAGCGAGCGAGTCCATTGCAGGTTCGTAAATTGTGGATAGGGACGCAATAGCTCGTTATAAGCAATCGTCGAAACCTGTCCGAGATAGTAATTCGGGCTCACTACGCCGAAAAAGGGGTTCGGCACCTGAGAATCGAGCAGCGGACCTAAGCCCAAAAACTGATCGGGCATCTGGTCGGAGTCAAGGTTGATATTTCCGTAGAGCAGCTTTCTACCGCGATTGCCGTTATATCCGATCTCAAACACGGAGTGCGCACTGAGCTGGTACTGAAGATCGAAGCTCCACTGTTCGGTGTACGGCGTAGGATGCGAGCCTTTCGGCCAGATTCCATTGATGCCGCCTCCCACCAACGTCAAGAGACCTTGCGAACTTCCCGTTGGCTGATTAATCCCGTATGGGAATGGACTGCTGACCAAGTTCAGAGGCAAATAGCCGTTCTGCTGCGTACCAACAAATGAGGTATTGGAGCTGAATCCGATCGACTGGCCGCCGTCGTCGCCGATCAGAGCCGAAGGCGGAAGGAAGAAGATGCCCGCTCCCATGCGAGCGACAAGTTTGTCCGTAATTTTATAAGCGATTCCGGCGCGAGGAGCGAAATCGTGATTATTCGGATACCATTGATACCGGCCATTGCCGCCGACTCCTGTGTATTCGAACCCGCCGACGAGCGGGTGTCCGAACACCTGCGCGATGGTTTCTCCGTATTGCGGAGAGAACGCCGAGCTGATGGGATTAACAACCGTCGTATCGAAGAAGGTAAGGCGATTATGACGCTCGGTTGCCGGACGCTGGTTCTCATAGCGCAATCCAACGTTTACAGTTAGTCGGGAATTTACCCGCCATTGGTCCTGGACGTAAACGCCGTAAGCGCGCAGGCTCTCTGCCGGATCGAGATTAATCGCTTGCCCGCCTCCCTTCGAGGTTCCGAGAAGCATGGAGGCAATCGCGTTGCCGGTAAGAATGGACGAATTGCTGGCTTGCAGCGCATTGCACGGGCCGCCGGCGTTAGGATCGCACGCTGTCAAGCCACTGCTGAAAGCGAAGCTGCCGGCGGCCTCATTTATGACGTTGATCTGTTGGTTATCGAAATTGGCTCCGAACTTCAGCGTGTGCCGGTTGAATACTTTCGTTAGATTGATTTGGGCGGTATCGGAAGTTCGCGCAAATTTCTCGTAAGTTCCGCTGCCCAAACTCGCATAGCCGTTATCTGCCGTAATGCTTGGAAGCAGAGGCGCCTGGAACAGAGCCGGCGATAGTCCAATTGCCGACGAGTCGATACCCTGGCTGATGCCGATGTGCTGCTCCAACCAGCGGCTATACGCTACATACGAATTGATCACCCAGGTTGGGCTAGGCGTAACAGTGTCGTTCAAAACTACTTGAAAGCCGTCGTTGTACTGATTGACACCCGTATCCGCGCCATTGCAAAAGAAACAAGGACTTACTTGATCCTGCCGCCACCGGTCGGACCAGCGAACAAACATTCTGTGCACCGCGCTCTGCTCCCAGTCCACGCGAGTGTCCATTTTGTCGTTTTCGAAATATCCCGCGCCTTGCGCGAAATAGTTATTAAGATCATTCGGGCCAACGCCCGGGCGATTCGGCAATGGATACAGATTTACGATGCTTTGACCGACAGGATTGATCGACCCCTTGGGAATCATGTTGCCCGCAAAAGGCGTCCGCGTATATCCGTGGCTATTGTTCGCAGGTGTAGTCGAAAACGGATTATAGATGACGTCCAACGTGCCGCTGGAGTTTAGCGTCGACGAAAAATCCCCGCTGCGTTCCGCCTGTGTAGGAACAGTTAACAAACCAGTGCTGACGGTGTTAGGCTGCCGAAGCCCTTCATAAGCGCCAAAAAAGAAAAGGTTGTACCGCTTCAGAATGGGGCCGCCGACGTTCCCCCCGAACTGGTTTTGTTTAAACTGTCCCTTCGGGACGCTGTTTCTGTTGTTCGTCCAACTGTTCGCATCGAGAGCGGAGTTTTGAAAATAGTCGTACGCCTCGCCGTGAAATTCGGTACTGCCCCCTTTTGTAATGAGCGCGACGACACCGGCTCCGCCTTTCTCGTATTGCGCATCGTATGTGTTCTCGATAATCTGCTGCTCCTGCACAGAGTCTTGAAGAGGCGACACCATGAGGCCGCCCCAGTCGACCGCCTGGGATGGGGCGCCGTCGATCAAGATATTCTCGTCGCCGGTTCGGCCGCCATTCAGGCCGAAATTACTCGACAACTGATCGAAGGTTCCGTAGCTTTGTGTTTGGCCGCTACCGGAAGGGGCCGGTGTTGTACCCGCTACTGCAAAAACAAAATTCAAAGGATTCCGTGTATTGTTCGGGAGTGCCTCGATCAGATGACTGTCCATGGTGACGGAGTGATTCGCGGTCTCCGTATCGACGAGCAGCGCCGAGGCAGTCACTTCGACCTTCTGTTGCGTATTTCCGAGTTCGAGCGAGATATTGACGTGAGCCCCGGTGTTGGCCTGAAGGATCAGATTGTCTTGCACGAAGGTCTTGAAGCCGGACGCTGTCGCCGTAATCTGATACGAACCAGGAGAGAGATTGGTGAATTGATAGTTCCCGTTCGAATCAGATGTGAAATCGCGAACATCGTCGGTCGCCATATCCTTCAATTCAACCTTCGCGTTCTGAACCGTGGCGCCGGTTGGGTCGGTAACCGTGCCGGTAATTGAAGAGGTGAAGGACTGCCCAAAACAGAGTTGAGCGAGTATAGCGGCCAGAAGCGCCGCGAAAGTAAGCGGCGAAGCGCCTTTTCGAGCAAAGACTTTGCGGCTGAATTTAAGTGAACGCACGTGGTCCCCCTGAATCGTAGCGCAATTGTCATTTAACTGCGCGTATATCTCACGATTAACACGATCACATCGAAGTGTTCAATGTGAGTCCAGACGCTGAGCGTCTTCTGTTTTTCCGGCGAGATCAAGAGCGGTGGCCCGAAGGAACTGGATTTCGGGGTTGTCGGGCAGAATGCGCGCCCCTCGGTCAAGTAACTCTACGGCTTCGGGAAGGCGATGATTCTTGATCAGAAGCGAAGCGACACCCCGATACAGATCAGGACGGGTGGGGGATCTCCTTAGAGCCTGGTTCACGGCCGCCAAAGCTTCGGCGGGTTTGCCGGACGCATGGAGCATCTGGGCCCGGGCCAGATAGTAATCGCCCGTTCGCTCTGCCTCAGGTATGCGGTCCATCTGTTCGAGCGCAACCTGAGCATTGACGGAATGAGATGTCGCAATCGCAAGATCGAGGCGGAGGTCTCCCGACATTTCCGCAAAACTACTGGCGTCCTCCAGAAATTGCTTGGCTAGCGCGTATTGTTCGGCATTGAGTAGCGTCTCCGCTGCATTGGCTAATACGACGTTGCTTGGTTTCAACGCGATGAGCTGGCGAGTCACTGCTGCGGCCTGTTCAAAATTCTTCTCAGCAAGGCAGATCTTCAGATATTCGGCCTGAGCTTCTGCATTTTCGGGGTGACTGCGGACGGTTCGTTCTACGCCCGTTCGATACCGTGCATACTGTTCCTCGGGTGAAAGCCCAAGAAATTCGACCAACCCAGCGGGATGCGCCACGGATCTGCTCGGCCCAAGTTCGCGGAATCGCGCCATCACGGCGCTCGCTTCTTCCTTTTGACCGGCCCTCAGCAGTGCGCGACCAAGGTGCATCAGAATGGTGGCGTCGCGAGGAGTGAGCTCGGACGCTTTTCGCAGGATGCGAACAGCCTCCATTGCGCGATTCAAAGCGAGGTAAGTCTGGCCCAGACGGTCGAGGACGCTCGCGTTTTGCGGTTCGCGTTCCGCGGCGAATTCGAGATCGGAAAGAGCCGCTGCAGGTTTCGCCTGGCGATAATTCAGAATGGCGCGCGCGAGGCGTGCGGCCACAAAATCGGGCTTCAAAGCTATTGCGCGATCGAAATGGGCGAGAGCATCACCGGGATTCGTAGCATTTTCCGCCACGCCCATTTCGTAGTGGCCAAGCGGATCGTTCGGATGTTTTTTGAGAAACCACTGTAGGTCGGCCATTCCGCTTGGCGCGTTTACTCCCAGTGCTGTCTCGGCGAACCCGCGCTCCCGCTTGGCCGAGTCGTCTTGCGGGACGAGTTTTATATAGCGATTCCAGGCTCCTATCGAATCGCCAAAATAGCCGAGGTCAGCGGTGGTGCGCGCGAGCAGCAGCTCGACGTCGGCCCGTTCGGGAGCGAGCTGAGCGGCGCGCGCGAGCAGCTCGATTGCAGCTTCGTCGTGCTTCAGTTCTACATCGACCGAAGCCAGCCCATACAGCAGGTCAACATTCCGCGGCTGCTGCTCGACTGCGCGCGCTAACAGAACAGCGGCTTTGTCGTACTGCTTTGCGAAAGTGAGCGCCAAGCCGGCGGCTCCGCAGAGGTGCGCGTCTGTCTCCGTCTCGGGAGAAATTCGCGCGAGGATCTCATCCGCTTGCCGGTTCCGTTGCAATAGATAGAGCGCCTCCATTCGGAGGATGGCGACCTCGTTATTTTGTTGTGCATCCGCGGGAAGGCGGTCGAGATGGGCCAAGGCTTCGGCCGGCGACTTCGCCTCAACGGCAATGCGCGCGAGTTGAACGTGCGCATTGACCTGCGACGGATTTAGAGCGACAACTTTCAAGAACACGGGTTTTGCGTCTTTCAACCGGCCTTCAGCCACGAGATGGTTGCCGTAGTTGTTCAGCAGCCCGGGCGATGGTCGAGGGATGTTGAGCGCCCGGCGATATATCTCGTCCGCTTCCGGGTACTTCTTTTCATTGTCGAGCACGACGCCTAGCACATCGAGCGCCTCGACGTTATTCGGGTGTTCCTTCAATTCCGCTCGCAGCGTTTCTTCAGCGGAAGCGAAGTCTCCGTGCTGGAGCGCAGCTACCGCGTTGTCTATCGCATTGCTCTGGCCAGAGCCGAGGAGCAGAAAAGCGGCACAGAGCAGGAACAACATGCTACGCGCTCGCTACTGGGGCATAGCCGCGTCATCGAGCCGAATACGGACTGGAATCGAGCCGATTGACTTACCGCCCGATTCGGCCTTGATCGTCACCATCTGCCACCCGCTCACTTTCTTTTCCGGCGTTTTTGCGAGTACGTGAAACGAGTAGTCGCTGCGGGCACGGACCGAGAATGCGCCGGCGCCGTTGAAGAGTGTCCATTCTTTATTCGGCACGCCAACAGATACCCTGACCGGCAGGTCGTTCGCTGCCGGGTTCTCGATTACAACAGGAATCGTTAACACGGTTGAATAGGCGATCTCAATTTCGGGAGGAACGAGGTCCGCAAGGTGATCGAGACCGTGCGCTTGCCAAAACTTCTGATAAAAACTCCAAGGGCCACCGAGCGCGAGAGCCGGTTGCGGCGCTTTCTCCGGGATGAACCCGGGCGGGCGCTGATACGAGACTCCCTCAGGCACGACGCCTTCAAAAAGATCGCCGGTTACGCTCGATTTCACGAGAGATTTGCCGAATATGAAGCGGACCGGTTCTTCGAATTCATGCAAATCATTCTTTAATAGCGCCGCTTTCGCTTCCTGGCCGCTATCCGGTTGGGTCAAATGGAACGCGCATTCTTCCGCTGCTAGCCGCCCATACGATTTATGCTGCGAGGGCGACGTGTCCTTGGCTGAGTACACAGGACCTTTCCCTTCGAGGAAGTCAGCATGCGCGGTATCGCTGAAAAAATAGATTTTCTGCGGCTGCCATGGATGCAATCCTTCCGTCAAATTGTTGATGCCTTCACGATTACGCGGCGGCGCGAGCTGCTCTCCGAAGGCAGATGCGTCGCCCGCAAGATCGAAAGCTTCGTTCGCGATCACGCTCGAGGCTTGATGATCGCTGTGGTTTTCTCCGGCAACGTAATCGGGGAGCCAGGTTGCGATCACGGGTGGGCGCGTGAGGCGAATTAACCGGACCATTCGGCCCAACGAGTCGCCATGATTCCAAGTTTCGAGAGATCGCAAAACATCCTGATGCGGCGTATCCGGGCCGTTGAGGAACCAGACATTCATGACACCGAAGTGGGCCAGGGCGCGACGCACCTCAATCTCGCGGACTGCGCCAAGCGATGCACCTTCTTCCTGTCCCTGAGCGTTGGGACCGCCATCGCCGCGGGTTCCATACACGACCGCTACTCTTTTTTTCTCGTCGAAAATAGCCCGAGCCAGGTAAGCGCCGAGTGCCGTCTCGTCGTCGGGATGAGCGACTACGACGAGCAGATCGGCTTTATATCGATCGTCAGGTTGAGGATTTGATCGATCTTGCGGAAACGCAGACAAAGTACAACATGCAGCAATGAAGGCCAAGCGAAGCGAGAGGGTCATGGTTGAATCGAAATGAGTGAATATGATCCGCGACACAAAGCAAATGAAACGGCGCGTTTCCGTCATGGTAGCAGCGGCTCTGGTGTTCGGGCTGGGAGCTTCGGCGGATCGAACCAAATCAGGTCATACTGGAAAGCCGATCCGAAGCAAACCAATCAAAGATCGCCGGACATGGAGCGTCTACGGCGGCGGGACGGACAACATTCACTATTCGACCCTCAAGCAGATCACGCGCAAAAATGTTTCGCAGCTCCAGGTGGCTTGGACCTACGACACGGGCGATGCGTTTACGCAATCGGAAATGGAGTGCAATCCAATTGTCGTGGATGGTGTGCTGTTTGGGACCTCGCCGAAACTGCGCGTCATAGCGCTTGATGCCGCGACTGGCAAGTTGAAGTGGGCCTTCGATCCGAATCAGGGCCACCGTGTCGTCGGGAAAATGCGGAACCGCGGCGTGACGTATTGGGACGGCGGCCCGGAGGGACACAAGCGAATCTTCTTTGCGGCGCGCCAGTATCTGTATGCGTTGGATGCAGAGACAGGCCAGCCCATACCCGAGTTCGGAGAGGACGGGCACATAGATCTTCGCCGTGATTTGGGGCGCGATCCTGCGTTGCAGTCGATTTCGGATACCAGTCCGCCGGTTGTGTATAAAGACCTGCTAATCGTTGGCAGTATCGTCAGCGAAAGCCTGCCTGCTTCGCCCGGCGATATTCGCGCCTACGATTTGCGTACAGGCAAGCTGCGCTGGTCGTTTCACACGATGCCGCATCCTGGCGAATTTGGCTATGATACGTGGCCCAAGGACGCTTGGCAGTACATCGGCGGCGTGAATAACTGGATGGGCATGGGGCTTGATGAGGCACGAGGTGTAGTGTACGCGCCGACGGGGTCGGCATCTTTTGATTTCTACGGCGCGAACCGGTTGGGGGATGATTTGTTTGCAAATTGCGAGCTTGCCCTGAACGCGGAAACGGGCGAGCGCATTTGGCATTTCCAAACCGTGCGGCACGATATTTGGGATCGCGATTTGCCCGCCCCTCCGGCTTTAGTGACGATCAAGCACAACGGGCGGCGCGTGGATGCGCTGGCGCAAATTACGAAATCCGGATATGTATACGTGTTCGATCGCGACACGGGGAAGCCGCTGTTTCCAGTTGAATATCGGAAGTACCCTCCGAGCGACATTGATGGCGAAGTCGCGGCGGATACACAGCCGTTGCCGACAAAGCCTCCGCCGTTTGCGCGACAGCTTCTCACAGAAGACATGCTGACGACACGCACGCCGCAAGGGCACGATGCGGTGTTACAGCGCTTCAAAACAGTGCGCAGCGCAGGGCAATTCGTGCCGCTCAGCCGCGAAGGCACAATCATCTTTCCGGGTTTAGATGGTGGCGGCGAGTGGGGTGGGCCGGCGTTCGATCCAGAGACGGGATTGCTTTACGTGAATTCGAACGAAATGGCCTGGCTGCTGCGGCTGGGCGAACGGCAATTGAGCGCTAATGCGCGTACCGGGAAGGAACTGTACATGGCGAACTGCGCGGGTTGCCATCGTCCGGATTTGAAAGGAACGCCGCCGGAGTTTCCATCCTTATTAAATCTCGCCGAGCGGCTTAGCGAGATGGAGGTGGAGGCCATGATCCGCGGAGGGAGCAATCGCATGCCGGGGTTCCCGCAGCTCCCGTACGATGATATGCGCGCGATTCAGCGTTACGTTCTTTACGGAGAGAATGCGGCGGTTGCTTCGAAACCTGGCGCGCCCTCTCCGATTGATTTGAAATACGGCATCGATGGATATAACAAGTTTCTTGATCCCGATGGCTATCCAGCGATTCAGCCGCCATGGGGAACGTTGAACGCGATCAATTTGAACACCGGCGAGATCGTATGGAAGATTCCATTCGGGGAGTATCCGGAGCTTGCGCAAAAAGGCCTGCGCAATACGGGAAGCGAAAACTATGGCGGGTCGATCGTGACGCAGAACGGATTATTGTTCATCGCGGCGACGGTTTATGACAAGAAGATCCACGCATTCAATAAAACGACAGGCGAGCTGCTTTGGGAAGCGCCGCTACCGGCAGCGGGAAACGCTACGCCCGCGCTGTATGAAGTAAACGGCAAGGAGTACATCGCGATTGCTTGCGGCGGCGGTAAGTCGAAAGATCCTTCGGGCGGAAGTTATGTGGCCTTCGCGCTGCCGGATTGATGAGGAGCTTCTTCCAAAGCGTCTAACGCGCGCGCAACATAGTCGATTCTCATCGAGCGGGTTAGATAGCTTGGTAGCTCTCTTTCGCGGTTCGCCTCTAAGGATATCGAAAAGAGGAACTTTTTTCGATTTCCCAACGTTTCCCACTTAGCCGCCGTCTAACACGCGAAAAGAGGGAAACGGTGTGGGAGATCGGATTGCCGCTCCAATTTGTACATAGTTTGCCAGACAATCCGACCGACGCCGAGCTTGTAGAGGGATGCAAGCGGGGAAATTTGCGCGCGTTCGAGCGGCTTTACGAGCTGCATTCGAGCCGAATGAAGAGTCTGGCCTTCCACTTGCTAGGGAGCCGCGCCGATGCGGAAGACACGGTGCAGGAAGCGTTCCTTAAGGTGTATCGGGCAGTGCGAGGTTTCGAAGGCCAGTCGTCGCTCGCGACGTGGATTTACAGGATCCTGATCAATTGCTGTTACGACGTTATGCGGAAACGGCAGCGGCTGGCAGAGAAGCCGGCGCGCTCGGAGTTCGGGCGTGAGAACAAGCTTTCGCTCAAGATTGCGCTCGAGCGAGCGCTGAGTTTGCTGAATGAGCGGCAGCGACTCGTGTTTCTGATGTTTGAAGTCGAGGGTCTGAAGCACTCAGAGATTGCGGGAATTCTGGAGGTGCCGGAAGGTACCTCGAGGAGCTGGCTGTTTGAAGCGAAGCGCGAGTTGAAACGGACGTTGATGGAGTCAAGTGCATGAAATTCGAATGCGGCGATCTGGAGCGCGCGCTCGCGACACCCGAGCTGATGCCCGAAGCGCGAGAGCATTTGAAGACCTGCGCGGCGTGCCGGCGCGAATATCGCGTGTGGACGGATATATCGGCGATCGCGAAGGAATTGCACGCGGACTGGGAAACACCGGCATTGTGGTCCAACATCCGGAGAGCGATCGAGACTGAGCCCAGGCCGGCACCGAAGCCCGTTTGGTGGAAAGAATGGAAAACTTGGGCGGTGGCCGCAGCGGTGGTCATAGCAGCGGTTCTGGTCAGCCGTCCTTGGCAGTGGGCCAGCGTACAGAATAACGGTTCCTCTCAAACCGATGCGGCCGCGAGCTTAGCCGCGCCGCTATCTTCGAATCGTGATTTTTTGACTGACCAAGCGCTTCAGGAGGTTGAAAGAAGCGAGGCGGCATATCGCCGGTCCATTGAAAAGCTTTCCCAACTTGCGGAACCGAAGCTCCAGAAATCGGCAGCGCCCGTGACCGTGAGTTATCGGGAGAAGCTTTTGATGCTTGATTCGGCGATTACGGAAACGCGCACGAATTTGGCTCAGAATCAATTCAATGTTCATTTGCAGCGCGAGCTAGCTGATTTGTACCGCGAGAAACAGCAGACACTCCAGGAGTTACTTACCCGTGATCAGAAAAATTAGTTTTTTATTAGTTGGACTGGCGCTCGCTTGGAGTGGCTTGGCTCGGGACGAGTATGATCGCACTTTCGACAAGACTGTTTCCTGGAGAGACGGCCAGCGAATCTTCCTGGAGCACAAGCTCGGCGATATTGTCGTTCGTACGCATGCTCAACCGGAAGTGGTGATTCATTCCGATATTCACGTCTCGGCGCCCGACGCGAATCAGGCGAAAGATTTCGCGAACCGGCTGGAAATTCGAGTGGAACCATCGAGCTCCGAGCTGTCGATTCGCACGATATACCCTGACGGAGCTCACGGGCATGGCGTCTCCTATTGTGTTCGCTACGAAGTGACACTACCTGAGACTGCTCCGCTCGAATTGCGGGATTCCTTTGGTTCAGTTTCCGTGACGGGTGTAAAGGCGAACTCTGAAATCATCACGTCTCACGGAAGCTTGGAATTTCGTGATGGGCGCGGGACGCAGCGGTTGGAAAACTCGTTCGCCAGCGTGAAGGTAGCAAACAATCAGGGCGACGTGACAATAGAAACCAGCAACGGAGCGGTTGACGTGACCGGCGTAACAGGCGCATTGAACGCGCGTGACCGTTTCGCGAGCGTCATGGCGGCCAGAGTTTCGAAAGGTGTGACGATCATCAACAGCAACGGAGCGGTTCAGGTGAGTGATTCGGGTGGAAACGGCGACATCAAGAACTCGTTCGGGAACGTAGCGGTCCATAATTTTCGCGGGGGATTGACTGTCAACAACGCAAACGGCCGGGTGGAAGCGATGAACGTGGAAGGGCCTGCCGAATTGAACACAACTTTCGGCGAGGTGCATTTCTCGAATATGGGCGGACAACTATCGATCCGGACCAGCAACTCGAGCGTAAATGGCGAGAAGGTCCGCGGACCCGCTGCGGTTCAGACGTCCTTCGGATCGGTGACCGTCAGCGATTTGCAACGCGAGGCGCGCGTGCAGTCGAGCAACGGCAGCATCTCGATCGCACGGGTGCGCGGCGAGGCAAACCTGAAAACTAGTTTTGGCACGGTACAAGCGAATGACATCGGCGGACTGCTCACGGTCGAAAATTCCAACGGTGGGGTTAAAGCTGCAAACACGCGGGGCGCGCAGATTACGACCAGCTTCGGTCCTGTCATTTTGGATGACGTAGCAGGCCCAATTCAGGTCGAAAATCAGAATGGCGCGGTTGACGCCACCAGCGCGGCGCGTGGCGGCTGTCAGCCGATCATTATCAGGACCTCGTTTTCAACGCTGCGCGTTCGCCTAAACGGAGAGGCGAGCTATCGTGTCGCTGCGAGGACAACGTTTGGCAAAATTCGCACGGACTTTCCATTGAATGTTTCCGCATCGGGCTCGAACGACGATTTGAACGGGACAATCGGCCCGGGCCATTGTGAGATGAGGCTGACTGACGCCAACGGGAACATTGAAATTCTGAAGGGTGGAACAACAGTCAACGCGTCCGCGCGGTGATTGATACCGGAGCCGGACGTCCGTAAACGAACACCCAATCGAGCTCCTAAGAACCTTAAGTAGTTGAAATGGCTGTTCGAAGAGAGAATGCAATAGCTGGCACTGCGCTTGCATACTAAATCTTCGAAAGCCGTCCAATACCGAAAGCGGCGTTTGTATGACTCTTGAAGCTGTTGAACCGAAAACCGACATATATAAGGTCCTTGTGGTTGACGATCAGGCCGATATTCGCGAAGCCTTGCGGCTACTGTTGAAGCGAGCTGGATATTCAATTCAAATGGCGGCCTCGCCGATTGAGGCGCTTGCCGCTGCTGCGCGCTCCGATCATGATTTGATCCTGATGGACATGAATTTCGCGAGCGACACCACGTCTGGCCGCGAGGGCCTAGAGCTGCTTGAACTCCTGCACACGCAACAGCGAGAAGTGCCGATCATCGCAATGACGGGATGGAGCACGATCGAACTGGCCGTCGAAGCTATGCAGCGCGGCGCGTGCGACTTCGTTCCAAAGCCTTGGGATAGTCATCACATGCTGGCAGTGCTCGAGAAGCACTTGAAAGCTAACCGCAGCGATCGAAAATCCGACGCGAGAGAAGCAGAGCTTGCAATTGCGCGAAATGTTCAACGCAAGTTGCTGCCTCAACCTTATCTAAGCGCGTGCGGGCTCGAATGCGAATGCGTATCTATGCCTGCGGGCGAGATCAGCGGAGATCTGTACGACTTTTTTGAGATCGATGGCCAGGCCGTTGCGTTCTTGTTGGGAGACGTTTCGGGCAAAGGAATCGGAGCTGCGCTGCTGATGGCGAATCTACAAGCGACGATTCGAAGCCAGCAAGACCTCGCTCGTTCGCCCGCGAAACTACTCGATCGCGTGAACCAGTTATTTTTTCAGTTCACGAGACCTGAGCACTACGCAACGTTGTTCTTGGGTGTTTATGAAGCGCGTACTCGGACTGTTCGATACGTGAATTGCGGCCACCCCGCGCCGGTCTTGTTGCGGGCGAATGGTGAATGTGAGTTGCTCGAGTCCACGTCAATGGTTTTGGGCGCATTTAACGGCTGCGTATTTGGCGAGGCAACTATTTCGCTGTCCCCAGGAGACCGGCTGATTCTGTTCTCTGACGGGCTCTCCGAGGCGAAGCTCGATAAGATGGACGACGGGTGGCTGATCGACAGCATTCAGAGATTCGCTCGGCGATACAAGTCTGATTTAGCAGCCGTGCTGGCAGCCAGTGCCGGTTCACCACATGAACAAGCCGATGACATCACCGTCATGGATGTTCGAGTGCAATCCGCCTAGAACCGGATCAGCGCCGTTTCATCCCCAACAGACTCAAGAAAAAGCTAGTCAGTATCACTTCAACGCCAAGCATGACCGCGGCTGCCGCGGGCAAACTTAGCCGGATCGACAACGAAGCAGTGAGTGGACCGAATCCCGATTGCGCCCATCTCCAAAGCCCATAAATTGCGTCCGCGAATCCAACTAGTAAAAGGAGAACCCCAAAAGCCAATCCCTTCTCGAGCGTGACATATTGAAACCACCTCTCGAATTTTGGATCCGCAGGAAGCAGTCTTTCCGAAATTCCAAAGATCTTAGCGCTCACCGCGAAAACGCAGGTGTGAAAACCAATCAGCAAAGCTGCAAGCGCGTAAGCAAGCGTTCCGACATCAAAATGAACGCTGCCGATAGCGCGCTCACGCGGCAGAAGCCAGATCGTTGCAAGGCAGCCAACCACAAGGAGGATTGTTCCAGGATAAAGAAACAGCCAGCGCGGGCTGTAAAGTAACAGGAAACGCAAGTGTCTCCATCCGTCGCGCCACGTACGAAGATGTGGACGCCGGGTGCGTCCGTCCGGAGACAGGTTCGTGGGGACCTCGACGATTCGTAGTCCAGCTAAGCTGGCTTTCACAATCATTTCGCTCGCAAACTCCATGCCCGTGGTTCGGAGCTGCAATGACTGAATAGCGGTTTTTGAAAAAGCGCGAATTCCGCAATGGAAATCTCCGACGGGCGCCTTAAAAAAGAGCTTTCCCAACAGAGTCAGGACAGGATTGCCCAAATACCGGTGCAAGGGAGGCATGGCGTCAGGTTCGATCCTCCCCTTGAAGCGATTTCCTATTACAAGGTCGGCGCCGCGATTGAGCGCTTCCAAGAAGCGTGGCAGATGCGAGAAGCTATAGCTATCATCGGCATCTGCCATTAAAATATACTTGCTCGAAGCAGCATCGATACCGCCCATCAAGGCAGCCCCATATCCTCTAACAGGAGTAGGCACAACGCGAGCCCCTTCCCGAGCTGCAATCTGCTGGGACCCATCGGTACTCCCGTTATCGGCCACAATCACTTCGCCAGTTACTCCGGTCTCTTGAATCGCAGACCGCGCTTTTCGTATGCAAGTTGCCAGCGTTTCCGCCTCGTTCAGGCAGGGCATCACGACGCTGATCACGTTTTCCGAAATGCCGGGCTTCATTCAGTCCGTTGGTTCACACTTACTCAGAAGCGCGATGAAGTGCAATCCACCGCCAAATAGCCAGTCGGCAAAGGGTGGGTACAAGCCAAGTTTCGTAATCAATTTGGCCGGGCACAACCCGATATGTTGCCAGTTGGCGCTCCACTCGTTTCTGCTCCAGTAGTTGTAGGGCAGCGCAACACCGAATCGCGCATTCCCAATCCAATCCATGAAGCGCAGGCGCATTCCTGCGGCGAAACCGTTTCGATAGTGATCCTTGATCAGCACATATTGCGAAGCAACTCTGCGCGCTTCGCTCAAAATGAGTTCAGGTTTGTTCGTATGATGCAGAACATCAGAGAACATAACAACATTGAAGCTTGCGTTTTCGTAGGGGATATGGACGCCATCGAATACCTCGACTGGGATGTGTGTACGCTCGCGCGGGAGCACCTCAACTCCGCGAATTTCAATGTCCGGACGTCTTTGTTTTATTCGAAAGGAAATGGCGCCATCACCACACCCAACGTCAAGAACCCGGGCGCTTTGGGGCAACAATGAGGCCAAAAGGTCCGAGAGTATTCCCACTCTCCTCTCAAAAACAAAATCATTGTGCAACGCTCCGAGAACGCCGGCCCATGATTTTTGTACCGCTAACAACCCCACATTTTACATGCTTTAGATTTCAGACTTTGAAAACGGTCGGATGACTTACTGTGTTATCTTTGAACCATTCGTGTCACGTTTAGCGGCGTAATGCGGCGCGTGTAGAAGGACGACTCGGATTCTTTGCAAGCTATACGATCTGGGTTTCCGGTCTTGCGGTTTTCCTCATGTTGTGTAGCGACTGTAAAGCAAAGGCGCTCAGCAATAACACGACAGAGCGGTGTTCAGTTTGCGGAACGGAGCTCGCACAGTCGCAAGAAGATTTAGCCACTCGTGCCCTTTCAGAAGGACACGGGAGGGATGCAGACACTCCAGCGTCTGATTCGAGAGCCGGCGACGCGACACGCGTTGCGCCGGCAAGGACTCTATCCAATCCAGTCGCCGGCATCGATGATGCGACAGCCGACTCGTCTTCGGACTTTATCGATCGAACGGATGGAGCGGGAATCGGGCCAGGATGGTCGGCCGCGGTAACGCCGTCTTCATACGCGCGAGCGGCTGCCGGCCACTTGGCAGTTGGAAGCTGGCTCGGCGATCGTTATGAGATTCTTCGAGCGCTTGGAGAGGGCGGCATGGGCGCGGTTTACAAGGCGCGCGATATGGAAGTCGATCGCTTAGTTGCCATCAAAGTAATTCGCCCTGATTTAGCCAACAACGCATACATCCTGCAGCGCTTCAAGCAAGAGCTAATTCTTGCGCGGCAGGTGACACACCCGAACGTAGTTCGCATTTTCGATCTTGGCGTGGCCGACGGGCTGAAGTTCATCAGCATGGAGTACATCGAAGGCCGCGAAATCACCGACATACTCGCCGAAAAACGTAAATTTCCGCCACGGGAAGCCGCCGAAGTGATCCTGCAGGCATGTCGGGGATTGGCTGCCGCACACTCGCAAGGCGTTATTCATCGTGATCTAAAGCCCCAGAACATCATGATTGACATTCGCGGCCGAATCGCGGTGATGGACTTCGGAATTGCCTTTTCGACCGAGGTCAAAGATTCGGGCGAATCGAACGGGAATCAAACGCAGCATGCACGCGCGGATTTAACAGAGATTGGCGCGCTAATCGGTACCCCGAGATATATGTCGCCTGAGCAAGCCCGTTGCGAGCCGGTCGATGCGAGCTCCGACATCTTTACTGTGGGACTCATCTTCTACGAGCTTTTGACCGGAAAGGTGCCCTTCCTTGGTGCAACCGCGAAAGAAACGTTATTAAAGAGGACCGCGGAAGCGCCGACTCCGCCGGTGGAGCTGAATCCAGAGGTTCCCAAGCGCCTCAACGAAATCGTTTTGAAGTGTTTGGAGAAGGAGCCTGCGCGGCGTTATCCTTCTGCGTCTGAATTGGTGCACGATCTCGAAGTATGGCTCGGCATTCGCAGCACCGTTGGCGCAAAGCAAATGACGCGCTGGCGATGGGTTGCGTCGGGTCTCGCGGCTTTGCTTTTAGTCGCCGCGGGCATCGTCATTCGCGATGAAGTGAACGCACGTAAGGCAAGGGTACATCCCACCGTAAAGCTGCTCATCTCGGACTTTCGGAATCGCTCCGGCGACCCAGTTCTGGAGGGAGCAATAGAGCCGATGTTTCAGGTTGCACTCGAGGGCGCTTCCTTTATTACTTCGTTCAATCGCGGCCAAGCGAGGAAAATCGCGGAGCAACTGAAACCTGGAGTGAAAAACCTCGATCAGAGCGTCGCCAGATTGGTCGCGATGCGCGAAGGTGTCCCCGTTGTGATTTCCGGTTCAGTCGAGCGAAAGCCCGATGGATACAGGTTGTCGGCTGCGGCAATTGATGCGAGCAAAGGAAACACGCTTATCTCGCGCGACGCGGATGTATCGAGTGAACGCGAATTGCCGAAAGCCGTTGACAAGATCGCTTCACGCATACGAAGCGCTCTCGGCGACTCCGCCGCTTCATCGCACAATACGGCGGCCGAAACTTTCACGTCCACATCGCTGACCGCAGCGCAAAAATACGCGCAAGCACAAGAACTCCAGTGGTCGGGCAAGTGGGAACAGGCTATCGCAGCTTATCGAGAAGCAACTCAAATCGACCCGAAACTCAGCCGCGCTTATGCCGGCATCGCGGCCATGTTGGCTAATCTCGGCAGACGGCAAGAGGCTGAACACTACTACCGGCTTGCTTTGGCCCATATCGATCAGGAATCCGATCGCGAAAAATACCGCACGCGCGGCGGCTATTACCTCCTGATGCGCGAATATCACAATGCGAAGGAACAGTTTGAAACATTGGTAAAGCAGTATCCGGCCGATACCGCCGGAATCGCGAACCTCGCGCTTGCTGACTTCTACAGCCGGGACATGAAGGCCGCGCTTGAAGAAGGCCGGCGAGCAATCAAGATTTATCCCGACAATCTCCTGCAGAGAAATAACGTCGGCTTGTACGCAATGTATGCGGGTGATTTTGACACAGCAATTCAGGAGTCCAAAACGATTCTGAAAATGAATCCGTCGTTCGAGAAAGCGTATCTTTGCCTGGGATTGTCGGAGGCCGGACGGGGAGCGGACGCGGAGGCTGAACAAGCATACACGCAGATGGCACCGCTTAGCGCGTGGGGCGCATCCGAAGCATCACTCGCGCGCGCCGATCTCGCAACTTACGAAGGGCGTTACGCTGCCGCGCTCAAAATCCTGGACGAGGGTACAAAAGCAGATCTCGAGAAGACGAATACGAGTGCCGCAGCACTGAAACTTATCGTGTCTGCCGGCGATCACCTTCAAAGAGGCGAACGCGCGGCTGCGATGCAGGACGCGGCCAAGGCGCTCGCGCTTAGCGATGAAGAAAACATCCTTTATTTGATCGCGCACATCCATGTGGAAGGTGGCAAGAACGCAGATGCCTTGGGATTGGCAGCTAAGCTAAGCAGCAAGTTCGGCCCTGAGCCGCGCGCGCTCGCGAAACTGATCGAGGGAGAAACCCAGCTTGCGAGCGGCAAGCTGCATGAAGCCGTCACCAGTTTTCAGGATTCGCAGAAGCTGGCCGACACTTGGCTCGGCAGGTTCGATTTGGGTCGGGCATACCTGAAAGCCGAACAATATCCGGATGCAGAAAGCGAATTCGATCTCTGCCTAAAGCGCCGGGGCGAAGCTACCTCTGTTTTCCTCGATGATGAGCCCACCTTACGCTATCTTCCTCCGGTCTATTACTGTCGTGCCCTCGCGCGAGAGGGCCTGGGGAGCGCCGGGGCCGCTGAGGATCTCAAAGCTTTCCTCGCAATCAAGCAAAATAGCGATCCCGATCCGCAGGTTGCAGACGCTCGCCGCCGGGTCAAAGCGCAATAAAGAGACTAGCGGGTTCCCCCATTCCATCGCCCAATTGCAGCCCGGAAATAAGTGTGAATTCCACGGGCGCTCACTAGCCTTTGATCGAAGGCCCCGATGGAGAAGGCGCGTTGGCTGCCTCTTGAGTCCTGCTTATGGGTGACTGTTGCTCGGCGTCCTCAGCAATGACGTCGGTGGCCTTTTCGCTGATCATATAAACGGCGCTAACGATAAAGTATCCGGGAATTCGCGGGAACACCGAAGCGTCCACGACGCGCAAGCCTTGGGTTCCTAGGACTCGGAATCTACTGTCTAAGACAGCCATTCGATCATTATCAGCGCCGATTCTGGCAGAGCATGATGCATGATGACCCCAGGCTTCATTTTGAATAAATTCCCGAATGGCTTCTTTGGTCTGATAGTCAGACCCTGGCAGTAATTCATTCGCGATTAGACCTACGTTCTGCAAACGCCGGTTCATATCGCGCACGAATTCAACTCCCTCGACTACCGCTTCGAGATCCTCACCGCGTTTATCATTGCCCTCTGAAAAATAATGAAATTCGATTTTCGGCATGTCCCACGCATTCGCGGAACGCAGCGTGACACGTCCGCCGGTGTTGTTCGTTCGGGCTTTTAGAATGGCCCAGGTAAACCGATTGTGAAAACGCTCGAACTCCTTCGAGTAACCCGGTTTATAGCCTCTGAAGAACCCGGGCAGCCCAAAAATATAAAGGTCCGGCTCTTGTTTATCCGGTGTCGATCGTTTAATGATCCCGATCAACGCTCCGTTCGAAGCATAAATACCTCTTCCTGCCTCCCACTCCTTGAAATAAGCATCGGGATCCGGCGATGGAGGTGCGAATGTCGCGTTATTCAGCAGCTTGAAATTGCGGGTGAATTCTGAGACTACACCAATCTCATATCGATCTTGTAAATTCTCCCCAACTCCCGGCAGATCAACAATCACTGGGATGCCGAATGCAGATAACTCCGCGCACGGCCCAATACCGGATAACTTCAACAACTGGGGACTATTAAAGGCGCCTGCGGCCAGAATCACTTCCCGTCGCACGCGTACTTCGCGGCGGGACGCGGCAGCGGGGTTTTCAACTGCTTGCGGATCGGCTTTATATAAATGAGGTCCTTCCCGGTACTCAACGCCCACAGCTTGCGTACCCTCAAAAATCACTCGCATCGCTAGGGCGTTTTTCAAAATCGTCAACTTATCGGGGAAACTTTTCTGCGTCCGAAGCAGATATTCGCGAGGACCATTGCGTCTGCCTTTGTCCACTGCGAGTGGAGTAAACGCTAGTCCCTCGGGGCTTTCAGTCGCATTACGAGAATCGTTGGGATCAAATCTGGTGTCGAACCGAACTAACGGATTGCCGATTCGAGCGAGGATCGCCTCCTTCACTGCATCGAGAAGCGTAGAAACGATCTCCGGGTCATGCAGGACCAGAGTCGGGTCTGCCTCCGAAGTTGGAAGCCACCCGTTAAACCCATGGCCATGAGACCAGTCGCGCCAATCCTTGTCTCCCTTGAGCAGCTCCCGAATCGACGAAAGGACGCCTTCGATTTGACCTTTAGGTGAATCCGGATTCGCGATGTACCTGCAATTTTCAAGGCGGGTGAAATAGTGCCGCATGTTCTCAGCTCGCCAGCTTGCGTCACCCGTTATCGTCGCGATGCGATTCCAATCGCTTGCTTGCGGTAGAACCGTAATCATCGCGTTATGCGCGGTGCAGCCGCCGAGCGTGCCGGCACGGGGATACCAAACCCCGTCTTTTTCCGCTACATATTTCGTGTCTCTCTTCTGCTGCTCGTCATCTGAATAGTGCCTGACGAAGTAATTCCACGCGCATTCTGGATATTCGGTAGAAAGCCCGTGAAAAATAGGTACTTCGTACATCCAACGGCCCATGTCATTCACCGAACATGGATCACCGCCGGCTTCCATAAGCAAAACGCTGAATCCAGTTTTCGCAAGGTTCGCGGCCAGCGGCCCTCCACCGGCACCTGATCCCACAATGACGTAATCAAAATCGGTAGTACTCATCAGTCCTCGACTTACTAGCGCAGGCGAAAGCACGATAGCTCTCGCCGGCGCTGCGACTCTACAAGGTCTTTAGAAACTCGATCAGCGCGCGCTTATCGTCGTCGCTCAGTGGTGTCTCCTCTTTCAGATACGCCGTCCCGAAGTAATGGCCACGGTTGACGACGTAGTCGGGGCACTTACTAAGTGCCATCAAGGGAGCCACCAAATTTTGAAGCACCTGGCGCGCCTGTTCATCGCTTGCATCGTGCGGAAGATTTGCCAAATCGTGCTTGAGTTTGAGGAGCAGATTCAAAACTCTAGCATCATGATCAACTCTCCCGGCCAGATCGGAATCATCGGCGAGCAGGTCTAAATTGGCGATCAGTCCAACCGGTGTGCCGGCTGGAATGGGGCCGATCTCAATGCTGTCATTTCCATACAAATTTGGAAACAATCGCTGACCCCATCCCAGCAGCGGTTTCAGGTAATCCGGGACATAGCCGAGGGGCACGCGCAGATAGCACTTGGTCGTGGTGCGGTCAATTACTCCGGGGACCTTATCACCGAGAACGGCATCTTTGTCGCGTTTCTCCGGCCATAGCATCTTCTCGATGGAATCTTGGAAAGAGTCCATGCGCGCTTCAACGGACGGCATGGGATTGAATTTGCCAACGCTGTTGTTCAGGAGAAAGGGAGCTGTGGACCAGAGACTTATTAGTGATGCCGGACGCGTGTATCCTCGTCCGCCTCCCGGCATCGTGAACTGTTGCGGATCTCCGGTCATCGGATTGTAGACCGTGATCGTGCCGACCGAAGGCAAGTTCTTGTATGTTTCCGATGAGAAATTGTCCCAAATATTGTTGCGAATGGCGTTCGTCGCAAGCGGGCTACATGCATTCGTTTCGAGCAGCGTCACAGGTACACGGAATTCAGCCGAAAGGAAATTATCGTCAAGGAAATCCGGCGCCATGACGATGGCGCGCATCTTCGACTTAAAATCCTCCGTTTTCGTCCACGCCCAATATTTGTTCCAGCAAGTCAAATAGTCTCTACCGGAGCAGCCGCCTGGATCGAGCCCGACTGCAGGTGACGGCAGCTTGCTAGAGTGGCATCGCCCGCACTTTTCAGCAAACATAATCTTGCCGCGGCTCAAGATTCCGGTGTTGTCACTCAGGTATTTGGATCCACCCGGTGCATCCCGCAACTTGTGAGGCGCAGTGCTCTTGAGAAAGAAAAGCGCCATGTTGGGCGTCTGAGCTTCGGTCGCACCCCAATATGTTGAATTACTCCGCGCCACCGTGATTTCAATCGGCGATGGACGTTTCCCTCCGATCAGTGGATTAAAGTGTAGTAGCCACTCTTCGCTGAACAAACCGATGTTTATAAAAACACGATTCAGCGCCCCTAGTGCGCCAACAGAGTCAGCGGCGTCCTTCAATACCCGAGGCGAGTATACGGTGGCGGGTGATACAAAAAATGCCGCGAGTGGCGAATCCGGAGGAACGTAGTTGTTAAACTGCCTGTTGTTCAAGCTGCCACCGCCTAGCGTTTCTTTCCCGAAGCGTTTAGCCTGCTGCAATCTCGCACCGAGGTTGTAAATAGCGTTCATTGTGCGCGGATTATTGATGTTATCCGTCGACACTAGCGAGGTATCAAGTGTTCCAGGGCGCTGGGTATGGAATAACTGGAAGACGAAACTGGTCGGATCACTGTCCCAATCAAACACGCGATCCAGCCAGAAGTACTGCGCTCCAACGTTGGAACTGAGATTCTGCCATCGAGGGTGTTCAGGATCACTAGGCGGTTTCACAGGATTCGCGCCAATGTGGCAAAATCCGCACGACATGCCGACCCGATACGGCCGAATCAGTTTTCGATCGCGATAGTAACCTGGATCGGTGTAGAAACGGTTCGCATCCCACCTTTTGGCTGCTGCTTCGTCGAACTCAGGATTCGGAAACAAACGCAAACCAACAATTCCCGTCGCAGAACCGTAAAAGGAGCCAACCGGCAAATTCCTTCCGCGCGCGCCAATCTTCACGCCTGGATATTTCGATTCATTCTCGAAAGGATCAGGTGGACAATCAGAGCGGCGCTTATCGAGCCACAAACCATACCGGTTGGGATCGGGTCCAGTAGCTTTTTCAAAACACGGCTCGTTAACTAAGCCGAGCCAACTCCAGCGGTTGTCACGGCTGAATTTGAGGCTCGGATGTGAGGAAATCGTCTTTAGAAAATCAAGCGCCCCAAAGCTGTCAACGCCGATGATGTCCCAAAAGCGATCATTGCCGCCCGTCCAAACAATCCAGGTGTTCCGGCCCTTGATTTCGTTGGGAGTGAGCCCTATCCCGCCATCCATGTCATGGAAGTAATCTTCGTCCGCTGCTGGAAACGACTTAGCGTCACGCCCCGCGCGCATGGCTTCGTCCTGTACAGTTCCCGGCTTCGGAGTGTGACTGCAGCCGGAAAGCGTGATTACCAGAGCTGATAAAAGGACTGAGTTTGTGAAAGACTTATCGAACTTAAACATCGTGTTCGCCTTCCTGCGTTGGAAACTTTGAATCACTTACAAACCGAGGTCTGTGCTGGTTACATGATATATTTAGCGCCTCACATGAAGGAACCATTGCATGCCCGAAAATCTTGAATCCGTGCTCGAAGCCGAGCGGAGAGCGTTAATAACCCGACGAAAAAATTTGTTCGCCAACGAGCAGAGTGATGACGAGATCGATCGTGACCTTAGAAACACGCTTTTCGGAATCTGCTTTTCCGGTGGAGGCATTCGGAGTGCAACTTTTAATCTGGGTATTCTTCAGGGACTAGCTGGATACAAATTATTAAGATTTGCCGATTACCTTTCGACAGTATCCGGCGGTGGCTATATCGGAAGTTGGTTCCACGGACTGGTCAAGCGGGAGCCGTATAAACAACTCAGAGATGCGGCAGGAAACAATTTCTTGGATTACGAAAGTTACCTTTCGGCAGAAGAGTCCAAGCCTGGAAAAGCTTCCGAAGACCCCATCACCTTTCTTCGCAAGTACAGCAACTATTTGTCGCCGCAACTCGGATTGCTAAGCCCTGACACCTGGGTGATCGGAACTATCTGGCTGCGCAATACAATCCTGAATCAAATCATTCTTTATTTGTTCATAGCGGCCGTGCTCTTGATGCCATTATTGATCGGCAACTTCGCCCGAGCGCTTGAAGCCGTAGCGCACCTCTCCGAGTACGCCCCTCGCGTTCTTGACGCCTTGATCTTGGCATCGATCCTTTGGACAGTTATTCGGATCGCGAGAAATCTTGGTCCAATCGTCGCTCGTGAATTCAACACCCGATCGAAACGAATGTCTCCGGATAACGATGTATCTGTCTGGGGAACTGTCATTGCGCCTCTGTGGCTGATATCTGTCCTGATTAGCTTTTTGATTGCCACCGGGCATTTCAATCCGCTACACCCTCTGACAGGTTTCATTACTTACTTCGCTCTCCTTACGCTATTTGGGATTACGCTGAGTCACGGGGGTTTTTGGCTGTGCTATCGCGAGCGTCATTGCAAAACACCCGGATGGAAGGCGTATCGAGCCTTTCTCGCAGGAATCATAGCTGTTGTATGTGCGTTGGCGACCTTCTTCTTATTAGTGCTCGATCAGAAGCTGGTTTCGTATCTTGCTCACACGCAAACCCGCATTTCGTTGAAGCAGTTTGATATCGGTCCAACTGCAATCGGCATGTGGCAGAGCATGAGTTGGGGTCCGGCGTTTACTAACTTGGCTCTTGCTGGAGGTGTTGCGCTGCTAGTAGGCTTGATGGGCGTCGATTTTCCCGACGCCGCGAGAGAATGGTATTCGCGACTTTCGGCCAAACTCGTGATCACCGGTTCGCTTTGGGCAAGCTGGTTCGCTTTAGCGGCCTTCGCTCCTCTTGGCGTCATTTGGCTGTTTCAGTACGTTAAAAGCCTGGGAGTGACGGTCGTCCTCAGCTGGATTGCCGCCACATTGATCGGCGTGCTAAGCGGCAAGAGTTCTGCCACTTCAGGTAAACGCACCGAGACGGCAGGCGCCGCTAAGAAGTCGAAACTCGAGTTGCTGGCAGAGTACGCGCCTCCCGTCGCGCTGCTCGGCATTCTAATCGCAATTTCCACAATCTCTTTTCTATCCGTAAACACGGTGCTCGCTAACTTTCACGACAACGCGTCAGGTCTTGCAGTCTTATCGCTCGATGCGCACGGAACTGTCCGGCTTACCGCGGCCGTCATCGCGATCTTTGTAATCGCCTTGCTGCTTTCGGCGCGCTTTAACATCAACGAATTTTCGATGAGCCATTTTTATAAAAACCGGCTCGTCCGATGTTATCTGGGCGCAAGCCATGTAGGCCAGCGAAGGCCGAATGCGTTCACCGGCTTCGATCCAAGGGATGACATTCCTCTCGTAGATCTGGATCCGGATAGAGGTTATTTAGGCCCATTCGCAATATTTAACTGTGCCTTGAACCTCAATCATGGATCCGAGCTGGCATGGCAGGAACGCAAGGCAAGCTCTTTTGTGTTTACTCCGAAGTTTTGCGGCTATGTCCCCAATCACGACCCGAACGGTTTTATCAAAACCGAAAACTTCGCAGATCCAGGCGGACCGCACATCGGTACGGCGACCTCGATTTCAGGCGCTGCCGCAAATCCCAATTGGGGTTATCACACCGACCCCACCACTGCGTTTCTGCTCACCTTGTTTAACGTTCGCTTAGGGTGGTGGATTGGCAATACTCGGATGCCTGCGCCCGCCGCCACTCCCGGTCCTCGCATCGCGTTTAAATATTTGATCTCAGAGTTGCTTGGCCTCACTACGGAAGACTCGAAGTACGTGAATCTTTCTGACGGCGGACATTTCGAAAACCTGGGGCTATACGAATTAGCACGCCGAAAGTGCCGCTTCATTATTGTTTGTGACGGCGAAGAAGATAAGACGTACCAGTTCGAGTCGCTCGGCGGAGCCATCCGAAAAATTCGCATCGATTTCGGCCATTCAGTCACGATCTCGCCAAAACGAATTTTCCTGGACGGTGGCTTGAGTCAAGTCCATTGCGCCACGGGAACGATAAGTTACAACGATGGATCTTATGGCACTCTACTGTATCTAAAGGCAAGTTTGACGGGAGACGAAACCTATGATGTAACCCAATACAAGAAAGCTGATCCTGCTTTTCCGCACGACTCAACACTTAATCAGTTCTTCACCGAATCGAAGTTTGAAAGTTACCGAGCCCTGGGCAAGCACGTAGTCGAGAAGGTATTTCATCGAGTAACAAGCCCCCAAACCCCAGCA
>Ga0213881_10000159_pt1 | contig 55690 bp, 41 predicted proteins | sample BarmaccoBMER_R08_FD_160104 | JGI IMG/M metagenome (GOLD analysis project Ga0213881, IMG submission 160104) | Barbacenia macrantha exposed rock microbial communities from rupestrian grasslands, the National Park of Serra do Cipo, Brazil - ER_R08 ...
CCCGCCGGTGCGGAGGGCGGCGGACCTGGAGACACTGCGGCCGCTGGAGCCGGATGACGTGCCCTACGTCACCGAGGCGATCCAGGCGCTGGTCGCCGAGCTGGATGAACGTCCGCTTATCGGGTTCGCCGGAGGGCCGTTCACGCTCGCCTCCTACCTGGTGGAGGGCGGCCCGTCCAAGAACCACGACCGGACCAAGGCGATGATGTACGGCGACCCGGAACTGTGGCACGCGCTGCTCGGGCGGCTCGCCGACCTCACCATTTCCTTCCTGCAGATCCAGGTGGCGGCCGGTGCTTCGGCCATCCAGCTCTTCGACTCCTGGGTAGGCGCGGTCGGGCCGGACGACTACCGGCACGCGATCCTGCCCCACACCAGCCGGATCTTCGGCGCGCTGGAAACCGCGGCGATACCGAGGATTCACTTCGGCGTGGGAACCGGCGAGCTGCTCGGGCTGATGGGCGAGGCGGGCGCCGACGTGGTGGGCGTCGACTGGCGGATACCGCTGGACGAGGCGGTGCGCCGGGTGGAGCCGGGCAAGGCGCTCCAGGGCAACCTCGATCCCGCCGTGCTGCTCGCCTCCTGGGAGGTTATCGAGGAACGCGCCCTCGATGTGCTCAGCCGGGGCCGCACCGCCGAAGGTCACGTGTTCAACCTCGGCCACGGCGTCCTGCCGGACACCGACCCCGACGCGCTGGCCCGCCTGGCCGACCTGGTCCACACGGCGTCCGCGCGCTAGGCCGCCTTCTTGCGGCTGTGCCTCTATGCCGCCTTCCGGCTGTGTCCCTAGGCCGCCTTCCGGCGGAGGACCCAGCGACGGGCGCGGAAGAAGCCGAACATGGCGAGCGCCGCGATGGCCGCGAACGGGGCGACGGCGCCGGCGACCGCGAGAGCCCAGGACACGGTGACCCGCAGCGCTCGCCACCCGGCCGACAGGCCGCCGGCCAGGCCGGGCGGCGGCTTGGGCTTGGCGTGCTTGACCGCGGCAGGCTTCGGGCCGGTGATCGTCATCGCCACGGTCGCGTAGCTGGTCTCCCCGCTGAGCGCCCGCTGCTGTGCCTCGATGCTCTCCAGGTCCGACTCCTCGGAGTTGATCTGGTTCTGCACGGTGAGCAGATCGCCGACCGACCCGGCATGCGACAGCAGCGCGCGAAGCTGGGCGATGGCCGCCTGGTCGGAGGTGACCTGGCTGTTCACGTCGGCCACCTGCTCTGTCACGTCCTGAGCCTGCTGGCTCTCCGACAGGCGCGAGCCCAGCGCCGCGAGCCGGCTGAGCGTGGCCGGGTAGACAGTGACCGGGATCTTGAGCTGAAGGTTCGCCGCGGCCCCCGAATCCGATGACATGGTTTCGTTCGCGACGTACCCTCCGGCCGATTCGGCGAGTTGCGTGGCCGCGGTCACCGCGTCGTCGATCCGCGGCACCCGCACGCTGAGCGAGGCGGTGTACTCGATGGCGCTGCCCGCGACCCGCGCGGTCACCCCGGTGCTCTTCCCGCCCGCCCCCGCCGCGCTGGCGCCGTTCCCATTCACCCCGCCGGCGTCGGCGCTGGCGATGGCGCTGGGCTGGGCCGGCGCAGCACCCTGCGCCACGCGGGCTGATCCCGCGGCTGATCCCGCGGCGGGAGTGCTGGCCGATCCCGAGCAGCCGGCCAGCAGCGCGGTGCCGCCAAGGAGCACGACCAGCGTGACGATTCCCTGAATCCTGTGCATGGCGGTGTGACGGAGCCGCACCCATCCGCGGTTCCGCTGCCCCGGTCACGATTGCGCCGCGCTCTGATTACACGTCCACCCAACGTTGTACCGTCGTGACTATGCGGGCACGCGGGCGGATCGAACGGTCGGCCGCTGCCGCCACCGCGCGTAGTTTTCGGGGGACCGGGCTTCTCAGCCCGCGGTCAGGGTCCAGAGGTGGTCGGGGCTACCGTTGTCCTCCCACTGGAGGACCTGAGCGCCGGACGACGTGCTCTCGTTGAACACCCCGAGCAGCAGCCCGCTGTTGTAGTTCTCGATCTTGTACTGGCCGCTGCCCGCCGGGACGATCTGCCAGAGGTGGTCGGACGAGCCGTCGTCTCCCCAGATCAGCGCGTCGCCACCGGCGGTGATGCCCATGTTCTGGATGCCGAGCGCCAGCCCGCTCGCGCTGTTCTTGATCTCGTAGAAGCCGGAGCCTTCGGGGACCAGTGTCCACGCCTGCGTGCCGCTGCCGTTCGCGGTGGCTTGCACCGCCAGCGTCCCCTGGCCGGTGCCGCCGCCCGAGGTTGCCAGGGCCATCCCGCTGTGCACATTCTTGATCACATACGTCCCGGCGAACGCCGCGCCGCTGCCAGGGGTTACCAGCAGGTGGTACCCGTTGGCGGAGTTCATCGAGCTGACCGGGACGGTTACGGACCCGTTGCTGATCGTGAAGTTACCCGAGCTGATGACTTGCGGGCCGGCGACGGCGGTGGTGCGGCCCGCCGACACGGTCTGCTCGAGGACCACGTGCGCGGTCGACCCGAACGCCGAGCCGAGTCCGCTGACGGTGACCGCCGTCGAGCCGCTGCCGCCGCCGAAGATGACGTTGACCTGGTTGCCCGCGGAATTGACGGACGCGGCGCCGTCAAGCCCGGACCCGGCTGTTCCCGGCGGGACGACGGTGACCATGTTGCCGGTCATCTGGCCGTACCAGCGGTACAGCCAGTAGGCGGCGTTCGGGCTGCCGCCGGTGTCGGTGAGCGTGTCGCCGAGGGTGCCGTAGTGGTTCCAGAAGGCGAGCTCGGCGTTGTTCACCCCGGCGCGCTCGAACTGGGCGATGTAACCGACCAGCGCGCCGGGGACGCCGACCTGGCTGGTCGTGGCGTACTCCTCGATGGCGATGGGGCGGGCGCTGATGCCGAGGCCGGACTCGATCGACTTCAGGCTTGCCACGTCGCTGGCAATGCTGGCCGAGCCGTTGAGCTCGTGCCAGCTGATGATGTTCGGCAGCGTGCCGCTGGCCTTCGCGTCGGTCAGGAAGGTGGTCATCCAGCTGGCGTTGAACGTGGAGGTACTCGGCCCCTGGATGACGGCGCTGGAGTCGTCGGCGCGGACCTCGTTGAAGGTGCGCGCCCAGCCGGTGTCGAATGCGCCGGCGGCAGCGGTGTTCCAGGTCCAGTCTGGCTCGTTCCACAGCTCGAAGGCGCTGATGTTAGCGTCCCCGGCGGCGAGCACGGCCTTCACCTGGGTGTCCACGGCGCTGAGCCAGTTACTCCAGCTGACCCACTTGTAGGGGAAGTTGGGATACCAGTCGGGCATGCGCACCACGACCTTGGCCCCGGCTCTGGCGGCCTCCGGGGCGACCACCAGGGAGTCCCCGCCCGGTGCGGGTTCCCCGTTCGGGAGTTGCTTGCCACCGGGTGCCATCTGGACGAATGTGTTCGGGTGCAGCGGCTCGACGAGGCTGTCGGCGGGGATCGTGGCGGTGTCCAGCCCGTACAGTCCGCCGGAGGCGACGTGGGTGACGGAACGGAACGGCTGGTTGACGTGCACCACGAGGGTGGAAGCCCCAGACGCGGTGGACGCAGAGGCGGTGGACGCGGTCACGGCGGCTCCGAGGGCGGCGGAGCCGGCGACCAGTGCAGCGGCGCAGGCGAGCCGGGTGGTGACCCTCCTCGCACGGTGCTGAATTGGCCTGGGCCTTCGGCCGCGGTGCTGAATTGGCCTGGGCCTTCGGCCGCGGTGCTGAATTGGCCTGGGCCTTCGGCCGCGGTGCTGAATTGGCCTGGGCCTTCGGCCGCGGCGTCTTGACGGGCGGATGACCGTTCTGCCATGAAGTGGCAGCAGGCGCGACCTGGACATCACTGTCCTCCACGGGGCGGGAATCGGACGGTGCGGGCGATGGCCATCGCGGTGTTTGGAATGTAGCCGGGACTCGTTCAGGCGCGCAATACCTGAGATCAATCGAATCGGTTCTCTCGCGCTCGGCTACATAGCCCCTCGTGCGGGCCGGTCATTAGCCGGATCAATGCGATCTTGTTATGGAAAAAAGGTTTTTATCAGGAGGAATGGTATCGGCGGCAGGACTCCGTGCGCATCGGGGGCGCTGCGCGGCGCGGTCGATCGAATCGGTTCCGATCGCGGACATGTCACGAGCCCTTCTTCAGGCACGTCAGTCCTCCGGGCCAGCTCAGTGGTACGGCATGCCGGCTTTCACATCAGAAAGGCCCGTGCGTGGTGCGGCCGCCACGCGGGGCTGGCGACGTGCCCTGTCGAATCGGTTCCCCTGCGTACTACTGCGAAAGTTTCCTGTCGGCCCTACTCGGTTGCTTGTCCCCGTGTTTCGGCTATGAACTGGCTTATACCGACCCTCAAGGCAGTCCAGTAGGAGTCTTGCGCACCGGGAAGCCCGCCGTTACCATGATCGAATCGGTTCGACTAAGGCGGGCGAAGTGCCGACTATCGGAGACGTGGCCCTCCGCGCGGGCGTCTCCCGGAGCACAGTCTCCTATGCGCTATCCGGCAAACGGAGCATATCGATCCAGACGCGCGAGCGCATCGAGGTGGCCATCGCGGAGCTGGGCTTTACGCCCCACGCCGGGGCACGGGCGCTGGCCACGTCCCAGACGATGGTCATCGGCCTGTTCGTGCAGTTCTTCGAGGATGAGTTCTCCCCGGCGATGCTGCAGTACGTGCTGCCGATCTCCGATGCCGCGCGCGAAGCCGACTACGACATCCTGATGGTCACCGAGGCCGACGGGCCCCACGCGGTGCAGCGGATCGCCAGCTCCGGCATGGTGGACGGCATCATGCTGCTCAACGTGGCGTACGAGGACAAGCGCCTGCCGGTGATGCGCAAGATGAGGCAGCCGGGCGCCATGGTCGGCTTGCCGCGCGTTCCCGATGATTTCGACGTCTTCGATCTTGATTTCGCAGAGGCCGGCCGGATCCTCGTCGATCACCTCGCCGAACGTGGCCACCGGGAGCTCATCCTGATCACCCCGCGGGAGCACGTATACGAGCGGGGTGGCGCGTACGCGTGGCGGTTCAGGGACGCCGCCCTCCAGCGGGCGGCGACGTACGGCATCCGCGTCCGCTCGTACTTCGGCGAGACCCAGCAGCCCGCCGTCAACCAGCAGCTCAACCAGATACTTGACGCGCGCGAGGAGCCGGCGATGATTGTCCACAATGACGCCGTGATAGCCGCGCTGCCGTCCGTCCTGTACTCGCGCGGCATCAGCGTGCCTGACGACCTGTCAGTCGTCGGGGCGTTCTCAGAAGACTTCGGGAAGCTGTTCTCGCTTCCCTACACGGCGGTCGAGACGTCCCCGAACAAGCTGGGCCGCTTGGCGGTCCAGGCCCTGGTCCAACGGATGGTCAACCCCCAGGACGCCGGCCCGCCCCGGGTCGAACTCGTAACACCCCATATCACCGACCGGGGAAGCACCCGCGGCGGCTGATTGCTGACCGGAGGTTCTGCAGCTGGGCGTCGGGAATGGACGCATCCATCTGCAGCCTCCGCCGGATCCGGCCCAGGACGGTACACAGCGCCGCGTCGGCCAGTGCTTTCCAGTCCGACAGCGCACGGGCGACGTCACCAGGCTCCAGCAACCCGTGCTCCACCCGGTGATCGCAGCCACCACTCCCGGGCTCACCCCGGCCACATAGTGAGCTGCCTGCGCGTGCGACCGGCAGACCGTCTCCACCCGCCGGACGACGCGGGGGGCCAGCGAACACCGGCCTGACGGCTCCTCCCGGCCCGCTCCCCACCACAGCACCCAGCGAACGTGATGCCCGATCGGCAACACGCATGAGAGCACGTTCCCGCGGAAGCGGCTTGTGAATTCCCGCACAAGGCGCTTCCGCGGGAACTACGTCACGGACGCAGGGGCGAAGGCGCCAGCGAAGATCGGCTAGCGCCTGCCGTCAAGGGGACTGACGTGCTCGGTGAGGGGGCGCTCTAGCATCGTGGTATGACGGCGCTGGGGGATCTGGACAGGGTCAGGATCAGCCAGCTGCATGCTGCGGAGCTGGCGCGCTTCCGGCAAGGCCGGCCCCTGACCCTGGCGATGGTCGAGCGGGCGCGGACACATATGCCCAACGGCATGCCGATGGCCTGGATGACCTCGGACAATGACCAGCCGGTCTACGTCGACCACGGGGACGGCGCTGGTTTCACCGACATCGACGGGTTTACCTATCTGGATTTCAATGTCTCGGACATGGCGATGTTCTGCGGGCACGCCAACCCGGCGATCGTTGCCGCGGTCCAGGCCCAGGTAGCGCGGTCCACGCAGTTCCTGCTGCCGACCCGGGCGTCGGTGGAGGTGGCCGAGGAACTCGCCCGCCGGTACCCGGTTCCGCTGTGGCAGTTCACCTTGTCGGCCACTCAGGCCAACACCGAGGTCATCCGCTTGGCCCGGGTCGTCACCGGACGCGAGGTGATCGTGCTGTTCCAGGGCCATTACCACGGCCATTTCGAGGAGGGCCTGGTGGACGTGACCGATGGCCAGGCGGGCCCGGTGCAGCGCGGGCTGTCCAAGGGAGTCACCGGCCGGGTGCGGATCGCCCAGTTCAACGACCCCGCCACATTGCGGGCGGCGCTCGAGCCCGGCGACGTGGCGCTGGTGCTGACCGAGCCTGCGATGACCAACTACATCCACCTTCTAATGCCCGGACCCGGCTGGCACGAGGCGCTGCGCGACCTGACCCGGCGATACGGCACCTTGCTGGGTATCGACGAGACGCACACTCATGTCGTCGGGCCTGGCGGCGCGACCACGCTGTGGAACCTGGAGCCGGACATGGTCACTATCGGCAAGGCCGTCGCCGGAGGGCTGCCGATGGGCGCCTACGGTGTCACCGCCAGCCTGGGCGACCATCTGGACGCGGCACGCAACGTGGCGACCGGCGGCACGCTGTTCGGGAACCCGCTGTCCGCGGCGGCCGCCAAGGCGGCGCTGACCGGCGTACTCGTGCCCGGCGCATACGCGCACGCCAGTACCCTCGGCGGCGAGCTTGCCGACGGGATCGAGGAGGCAATCGGTGCTGCCGGCCTGCCATGGACGGTGATCCGGCTCGGCCCCCGCTCGGGACAGTGGTACGGGCCCATGCCACGCACCGGCGCGCAGGCGCACGCGCTCACAGACGGACCGCTCACTGCCCTGATCCGGATATGGCTGGCTAACCGCGGAATATGGGAGGCGCTGCCAGGCGCAGGACCCACCGTCCCCATCCCGGCAACACGCGCCGACGTGGCCCGCTACGTCGAGGCTTACCATGACCTGCTAGCCCACCTGGGCTGACCCTCCGCCAGTAAGCCTGATGTCAAATGAATCTCAAAGGCTTTCTAAAGCTTTGTGCTTCAGCGTGGTCCCCAGGGAGCGCATTAGCCGGGGACGGCCGGATCCGGCTCGGGAGCGTTCCCGCGGCTTTCGATCCCTCAGAGGGGGCCATGAAATTCTCCATGCTTATCGGGAAACCGCTGCTCAAGTGTTCGGCCGGGGTTGTTCTGCTGATCGGGGCCGGACTGGTGAACGTCATGCCAGCGGCGGCGTCGGTCGCCGTCTCAACGGCGCATGACAATGCGGGCGGGATTACGCAATACTGGGGCTACCAGGTCGCTTACGAGTCCAACACGTCCTCGCTGTGGACCACCGGGAACGACAGTACAGGAAACCTCGGCCAAGGCATGTGGACTACCACTAACCCCTCCATCGCCAACCTGGGCAACGGCAACCAGATCGCTTATCAGGCCAACACCTCGGCGCTGTGGACTACCGGGCAGGACGGTACCGGGAACCTGGGCCTCGGAATGATGCCGGGCACAAGCCCGAGCATTGCCTATCTGGCGTCGGCCGGTCGCTACGAGATCGTGTTCCAGGCCAACACCGGTGATCTGTGGGAATTCCTGTCCGGGACCGGGGGAGGCGCCTTCAACCTGGGTCTCCCTATGGATCACAAAAGCAGTCCGAGCGTTACCGCGCTAGCTACTGGCGGGGTTGAGATCGCCTATGAGGACAACACAGATACCCTCTCGGTGATCGGGGCGGACGGTTTCGGGAGCCTGGGCCTGGGCATGTGGGGCGGGTCAAGTCCGAGCATTTCCGCGTTGCCGTCCGGCGGTTACCAGATCGCTTTCCAGGCCAACACCTCGGCGCTGTGGACCACGGGGTCGGACGGTACCGCGAATCTTGGCCTGGGTATGTGGCCAGGGTCAAGTCCGAGCATCTCCGCGTTGGCGTCCGGCGGTTACGAGATCGCCATGGAAGCTAATACCGGTGTGTTGTGGACCGCGGGGTCGGACGGTACCGGAAGTCAGGGCTTCAACATGTGGAAAGGAACTAGTCCGAGCATCGTCGGCCTGGGTGGCGGTGGTTACGAGATCGCTTTCGCAGGTAGCAACGGGTCGTTGTGGGTAGACGGAACGGACGATACCGGGGATCTGCAGCAGAGCATGTGGGGCGGGTCAAGTCCGAGCATCACCGGCCTTCCCGTGGTCGCGGAGTGCACAACCTGCGCGAAGAGTCATCCGGTGCGCCCCAGGTAAATCCGGCGGCTTGCTGAGGCGAGCCCGGGCACGAGACGAGGGTCTCGTGCCCGGGCTCGACGAATCCGAGCACGACCTCAGCCTGCCGGTTAACCTCCGGGCACATGGGCTGGTCATCTTGCGGAGGAAAAGAGTCCTCTGGAAGAAAAGGTGCCACTTCGGAAACCGGCGCCCTATCTTCCGTGAAGCTCTCATGGCGCGGAAAGGCGCCACGAAGCGTAAAGCCGCCGCTCCCGGCAGTGGCGTTAAATAACGAACCCGGTCTCCGCTCACGCAGCGAATCCCGGCAAAGGGATATCGGATCAAGCGGGCGCTCTGCCCGGCCGGGTGTATCTTTCGTGCGGCTCGCATCATGACAGTGCCGGTGGTCATGACGGTGCCGGTGGTCTTGACAGTGCCGGTGGTCTTGACAGGGGCCACGCTTGCGAGGACGCTCCGAAGGCAACAGCTTCGCAATATTTCCGAAACTTTCGAAACCATTTAAACAGGAGGCGGAGCATGTCAGGTCCTCGCCCGCCAGCGCGGCGTAACCCTTCACGGCGGATGTTCCTCGGAGGTGTCGGTGCGGCCGCGCTCGGCATCACCGCCTGGGAGACGACCACGGCCGGTGCGGCACTGGCTGCCCAGCCGGCTTCCCCTCCGGCTCCGGCGGGGAACACAATCGCCCCGCGCCCTTACTTCCCCTCCGACGTCACGCAGATCCCGCCGACGTCCAGCCTGCCGGACCTGTTCACTTTCTTCAGCCCTGTCGCCAGCCCGGACCACAGCGGCCGGGTGACGCGACCGTCGGAGTGGCCGGCCCGCGCCGCCGAGCTGTCGGATCTCATGCAGTACTACCTGTACGGGTTCAAGCACCCCACGCCGGAGGAGGGCTCGGTGTTCCGGCAGGTGCAGATCCCGGCGGCGACCACCGTCAACCTCAATTCCGTCTTCAGCTTCTCGACCTTCACCGTCAACCTGCCGGCGGGCTCGTACACGTTCGATGCTTCGTCGTTCGTTGTCACCCCGAACCTGAACTTCGTCGCGACGCAGCCCTACACCGCGCCGGCGGGCTTCCAGAGCTGGGCCGTCGGGGACAGCTGGAACACCCCCGCGCACGCCAGCCTGCTCGTGGTGGTTCCGGCGCACACGCAGCTGGCCGTCGACGTTACCGACCCCGGTGCCGCTGGAAGCACCACGGCGACGATCATGATCGACAGTTTCGAGGTGCCCCGGCACGGCGTCGACACCGACATCCCCGGGCCGTACCCGTCCGTGCTCGTGGTCGGCGGCTTGTCAGCGGAGCAGGTCACCACCCTCAAGCAGGACGGGTACGGCTATATCGCGATGAACACGGGCTCGGTCTACTCCGACGGCGCGAACAACCCGCACACCGGCGCCTACAACCAGCTCTATCCGTACCAGGCGGGCGTCTACGAGTTCGACAGCGGTGCGCTGATGGGCTGGGCCTGGGGGATCAGCCGTATCGTCGACGCGATCAAGAACGACGCGGCCGGTGCGAACCAGCTCAACCTCGACTGGAAATCCACGGCCGTGACGGGTGTCTCCAGGAACGGCAAGGCGGCCGCCCTGGCAGCGGCGTTCGACACCCGCATCGCGATCGCCGCGCCGAGCGATCCCGGCGGCGGCGGCCTGACCGGCTTCCGGAACCGTACCGAGAGCGAGATGTTCACCTACAACGTCCCGGTCAACGCCGACCAGATCTACTCGCTCAATGAGCTGTGTCAGCGGGCGATCCAGAACCCGAGCGAGTCGGCGTGGTTCACGTCCAAGGCCCAGGATTTCGTTCCCGACAAATCCGACCATTCGCCCTTCGACCTGCACGCGGTCGTGGCGCTCGTCGCGCCGAGACCGTTCATCCTGTGGACCGGCGAGGCGCAGCAGTCCTGGCTGGGCTCCCCGAGTTCAGTCCTGTCTCTGCAGGCCGGGAAGGAGCTGTATGAGTTCATCGGCGCCGGTGACAAGATTGCCTGGATAGTGCGCGACGCGCAGCATGCCAACCAGGACCGCGACCTGCCCGATCTCATCGCGATCATGGACAAGACCTTCGGCCGCGGCCGGACGCTGACGCGACGTTTCTTCAGCACCCTGGCCGGCGCGAACAACGCGGCGCTTGACGGCAGCGGCGTGATCTATCCCACGAAGACGTTCGCCTCGATCAACGACATGGTGCGCAACCCGTACGACATCGAGAACTTCTACCTGCAGTGGTCGCGCCCCGGCAAGTACACCCTGTGGAGCGAAGATACCTTCGTGACCGCGGGCATGCCCCGCGTGCTGACGTTCCGCACCAACGCGAACCAGGTCAGCCTCACGCTGCCCGACGGAAGCCGGCTGTCCAGGGGCGCGCCGCATGGCGTCGCGACATTCTCGCTCACCGCTGCCCAGGCGCAGACCGGGCGGTATGTCGCCCGGACGCAGGGCGGCGAGGGCGGGAACAGGGCTGCCAAGGATCACAAGCAGATCGAACTCGCCGGATTGTCGCTCAGCGACGCGCTCATGCACGGCCTCAACCTCACCAGCGGCGTGCCGTCAGGCATGGCCGTCGGCTTCGCCAGCCCGGTCACCAACTGGGACTCCGCTGACGATCCAGTCCAGATGTACGTCAACGGCAGCCTGATCACGGCGAGCATCTCCGATGACGGCAGTATGGGCTACATCGAGAAATTCGGCGCCAGGCTAACGATTCCCGGCGCGCCGGCCGGCCCGTGGGACGGTACGACGGTTTTCGAGCTCAGCGTAAAGAACATCAAGCTCCAGCCCCTCCCCGGCTTCACCTTCGCCGTCGACGTCAAGCTGGCGAAGGCGCAGGTGCCCAACTTCTTCGGACAGCTCGTCAACGGGTTCACCTCGACGTTCGGCGAGAAGCCGACCTGGAACTCGCAGGATCTCCAGAACACGCCGCTGTCCGGGAACTTCCATAGCCGCTGGCCGCTGTTCCCCAACTCGGTCGACGACACCGGGGCGCGCCCCGTCTCGATCCCGACCACGACGGCGTTCAACGCGACATTCACCGTCAGCGACGCGAGCGCCACGGGGTTCACGCTCGGCTTCAGCCAGCCGCTCAATCCCAGCGAGTTCGGAGTGGGCCTGGACACCGTATCGTCGTGGACCACGCAGTGGGCGGCGGACAGCACCTCGGTCCGGATCGCCTACGGCAGGCCCGTTGACCCTCGCGAGGATGTCAGCATCATCGTCTTCCGCGCCGTGGATGCCGCCGTGAACATGATCGGTGGCCCCGCACGCCTCGCCGCGAAGGGAACCGGGATCCTGGGGTCCTAGGCTGGGGACATGCGGCATGTGGTAATCGTCGGGGGCGGGATCTCGGGGCTGGCGGCGGCGTTCTTCCTGCGCGACGCGGGGGTGCGGGTCTGTGTGCTGGAGGGGTCGCCGCGGCTGGGCGGCAAGCTCGCGGTGTCCGAGATCGCCGGTGTCGCCGTGGACGAAGGAGCCGAGGCGCTGCTGGTCACCCGGCCGGAGGGCGTGGGGCTGATCGGGGACCTGGGCCTGCGCCTGGTCGCGGCGGGGACCACGTCGGCGGCCATCTGGACCCGCCAGACCATGCGGCCGCTGCCGCGCCGCCAGTTCATGGGCGTGCCTTCGGACATGGGGGAACTCGCCGCGTCCGGGGTGGTGTCGCCGGACGGCGTCGCGCGGGCCGAGCGGGACCTGGACCTGCCGGCCACCGAACGGGACGGGGACGTTTCGGTGGCCGATTACGTCTCGGCGCGGCTCGGCCGCGAGGTCGTGGACCGGCTGGTCGACCCGTTGCTGGGCGGAGTGTACGCGGGGCTGTCCGCCGAGCTGTCGTTCGACGCGACGCTGCCGGCCCTGGCCGCGGCGTCCCGGCGGCACCGTTCCCTCGCCGAAGCCGCGGGCTCGCTGCTGCCGCCGCCCGCGGCGCCAGCTTCCCCCGCGCGCCCCGTGTTCAGCACGCTCCCGGGCGGTCTCGGCACGCTCCCCGACATCCTGGCCAAGGAATCAGGCGCGACGGTCCGGACCGGCGCGATGGTGCGCGAGCTGGCCCGGACCGGACAGGGATGGCGGCTGACTGTCGGCTCGGCTGCGGCCCCGGAGCGGATTGACGCCGACGCGGTGATCCTCGCGGTGCCGGCCCGGCCGGCGGGGCGGCTGCTGGCCGGCGTGCCGGGAGCGTCGGCCGCGGTGACGGCCTTCGGCGAGTTCGGCTACGCGAGCATGGCGATCGTCACGCTCGCCTACCGGCGGTCCGCGTTCCCGGAACTACCCGCGGGAAGCGGCTACCTGGTACCCGCCGTGGACGGGCACGCGGTGAAGGCGGTCACGTTCTCCACCGTGAAGTGGCCCCACCTGCTCAACACGGACCTGGTCGATCAGAGCGATCCGCGCGATCCGATCGACATCGTCCGCTGCTCGGTGGGCCGGGTCGGCGAGGAGGCGCTGCTGCAACGGGACGACGCGGACCTGGCCGGGCTGGCCGCCGCCGACCTGGCCGCCGCGACCGGCGTCCAGGGCGCCCCGCTGGCCACCCGGGTCACCCGATGGGGTGGCGCGCTGCCCCAGTACACCGTCGGCCACCTGGAGCGGGTCGCCCGCATCCGGGCCGCGATCGCCGATCTGCCCGGGCTGGCGGTTTGCGGCGCCGCCTACGACGGGGTCGGCATCCCCGCGTGCATCGCGACCGCGAGGGCCGCCGCGGACCAGGTCCGTGCAACCCAAGCCGTTCTGTCAAATGGTCTATGTCAGCCAGGCCATGGGGTGGCACGCAATGCAGGCTAGCCAGGCGGCTAGATTGGAACGATGGAGGGGAAACCGCGCGCACGCGAACTGAACGAGCTGATCCGGTACACCATGTGGTCGGTGTTCCGGGTATCCGAGCCTGGCTTCGGCGACCGGGACACAGTCGCCGCCGAGGTATCCGAGCTGATGGAGGCCGAGGCGGGCAAGGGCGTCGTCACCCGGGGCTGCTACGACGTGCAGGGCCTGCGAGCGGACGCCGACTACATGTTCTGGTGGATCGCGCCGACGCCGGACGACCTGCAGGAGACCTACGCGCGATTCCGCCGGACCAGGCTGGGCCGGGCCAGTTCGCCGGTCTGGTCGGTGATGGCGCTGCACCGCCCGGCCGAGTTCAACAAGGGACACATCCCCGCCTTCCTCGCCGACGAGGAGCCGCGGGCCTACGTGAGCGTCTACCCGTTCGTCAGGTCATACGAGTGGTACCTGCTTGACCCGGACGAGCGGCGCAAGATGCTCAGCGAGCACGGCATGATGGCGCGGGACTACCCCGACGTCCGGGCCAACACGGTCGCGTGCTTCTCGCTCAACGACTACGAGTGGATTCTCGCCTTCGAAGCGGACGAGCTGCACCGGATCGTGGACCTCATGCGGCATCTGCGCGGCGCCGTCGCGCGGCGGCACACCCGGGTGGAGATCCCGTTCTACACCGGGCGGCGCAAGCCCGTCGAGGAGCTTGTCGCGGCGTTGGCCTAAAGTCTTGGGCTGGCCTAAGCTCGCTGCAGGCCCGACTCGTAGGCGAAAATCACCGCGTGCACCCGGTCGCGTAGCTCCAGCTTGGCGAGCAGGTGCGCGACGTGCGTCTTCACCGTGTTCTCCGAGACATGTAGCGCGGTGCCGATCTCCGCGTTTGACATTCCCTTCGCGACCAGGCCGAGGACCTCCCGTTCGCGTTCGGTGAGCGCGTCCAGGTGCTCATCGTGCCGGGAGACGCGGGTATGCGCACCGGTCACGAACAGGCTGATGAGCCGTCTGGTGACCGCCGGAGCCAGCAGCGCGTCGCCCGCGGCGACCAGGCGCACGCCGTCGATCAGGTCCTCCGGCCGCGCGTCCTTGAGCAGGAACCCGCTCGCGCCGGCCGCCAGCGCGTCGAAGACATACTCGTCGGTGTCGTAGGTGGTGAGCACCAGCACACGCGGTCTCGCCGGCTGGCGGATCACCTGCGCGGTGGCCGCGATGCCGTCCGTGCCCGGCATCCGGATGTCCATGACCACAACGTCGGGCGCCAGCCGCGCGGACTCCGCGACCGCGGCCGCGCCGGTTGCCGCCTCGCCGACCACCTCGATGCCTTCCTGGGTGCCGAGGAGGGTCCGCAACCCGGCCCGGATCAGTGGCTGATCGTCGGCCACCAGGACCTTGATCGTCACTGGCCAATCTCTTCGACGGGCAGGGTGGCGGACACCTCGAAGCCGGCGGCTAGCGGGGCCGCCCTGAACGTACCGCCGAGCGCGGCCACCCGCTCGCGCAGGCCGGCCAGCCCCCGTCCGGCTCCCGGCTCCCGGATGGCGGCCCGGGTCGGTCCGTCATCGGTCACGGCGATGCGCAGCGCGCCGGCGTGCCGTTTGATCGTGACCCGGGCGGACCGGGCCGCGGAGTGCCGTAGCACGTTGGTAAGGCTCTCCTGGATGATCCGGTAGGCGGTCAGGTCCACCGCGCCGGGCAGCGGGCCGGCTGTCTCGCCGGGTTTCTCGTCGAGTGCCACCGCGAGTCCGGATGCCCTCGCGAGTTCGGGGAGCCGGGCCAGGCCGGACGGCGGCTCGGCGCCGCCCGGCGTGTGCCTGATAACGCCGAGGGCGTGCCGGAGTTCCGTCATCGCCTGGCGGCTGGCGGTCTCGATCCCGGCCAGCAGCCCGACCTCGGCCGGCGCGCCGGATTCGGCCAGCAGCCGGGCCGTGCCAGCCTGAAGGCTGATCACGCTGACGTGATGAGCGAGGATGTCATGCAGTTCGCGTGCGATCCGGGCGCGTTCCTCGGTCGCGGCACGCAGGTCGCGGGCTGTGCGTTCGGCCTCGAGCGCCCTGATCCTGGCTGAGGCGCCCGCTCCGGCCGCCCACGCGCCCACCACCAGAGCCGCTATCGTGACCACCGCTTCCGGGCGGGCGGGATGCGACAGCAGGCCGGCTTCCAGCGCGATGAGGGTGAGTGCCGCCGCTACCTGACCGCGGAGCCTGTCTGCCTGGCTGGTGAGGCCGTAGCTGGTGACACCATGAAGGGCGACGAGCGGGGCCGGGATCAGCACCAGCGGGCTCAGCCCGCCCCAGTCCGGGCCGCGCCGGGTCACCAGCAGCCACGTGCTCACGACGGTCGCGATCAGCCACACGATGCGGGGCGACGTTCGCCGCCAGGCCAGCGCCGCCGGGCCGATCACGCCGATCGCCGCCCACAGCGTGCCGCCGTCATGGTGGTAAGGGTCCAAGCCGGGTTCGGAGAACGCGAAGACCAGGCCGACGGCGAGCACGAGATCGGCGGAGAGGCTCTTCGCCGGGGCAAGGCGGGCTCGCGGCCGCCACGCGATGTCCATGACCTGACCATACGCGGCCGTGGCGAGGCGGTAATCGGCCACGCGAGGGAGGCGTTCTCATCCGTGCGGGTGACATGCCACCCGCAAGGATGTCATCAAGACCAGCTTCCGGGGTGACGCGTCGGCCCGACCCGGGTGGCTAGCGTCGGTTTGTGAACATACGGGGTATTGCGGGGCGGTTCGCTGGGTTGTGGCCGGCACTGGCCTACGGCGGGTGCTGCGCGTTCAGCCTGGCGGTGGTGGCGATCAGTACGCAGCCGCTGCACCGGCGGTGGGCAGCCTGTGCCGCGGTCGCGTACGGGTGCGCCGCGCTGGTCTGCCTTACCCGGCTCCGGTGGCGGTGGATCCGGTGGCGGCGCCTGCTGGTGCAGCGTGACCTCGCGCTGGCCATAGTTGTGGCCGGCGCCCTGATCGGTCCGCTGTGCTGGCTGGCCGCCATCGGCCAGGGCATGCCCGAGGTCGGCGTGGTAGCGCATTCGGCTCAGCAACTGGTTCACCACGGCAGGCCCTATGAGTCCGCGGGTCAGCTCGGCGGCAACGTCAACGGATACAACCCGTACCTGCCGGGCATGACGCTGTTCGGGCTGCCGCAGGCGCTGTTCGGCGGTGGCGTGGCCACGGATCCCAGGGTGTGGGACGGACTGGCGTTCGTCGTGCTGTTCTGGGCCGCGCTTCGGGTGGCGGGAGCGACCGGTGCGGTCCGGCGCACCGCGATTCTGGCGAGCTCGCCGTTGATAGCCTTCCCGCTCACGGTCAGCGGCAACGACCTTCCGGTGATCGGGCTCATCTGCCTCGGGCTGGCCCTGGCGGTGCGGGATCATGATCGTACAGTGCGGGATCGTCCGGTCGCGGCGGGCCTGGTGCTCGGCGCCGCCGCCGCGCTGAAGGCCACCGCCTGGCCGGCGCTGCTCATCGTGGGAGTCCTGTTCCTCGCCCGGGACGGCCGGGGGGCCGCTGGGAGGTTCGCGGCCGGAAGGTTCGCGGCTGGGAGGTTCGCGGCGGCTGCCGCCGGGGTGCTCGCGGTGGTGGTCGGCCCGTTCCTCGTCATCCAGCCCCGCGACCTGATCGAGAACACGATCGCGTTTCCGCTCGGCCTGACCAAGGCACACTCACCGGCCGCCAGCCCGCTGCCGGGCCATCTGATCGCGGCGACCGGCTCGGCAGGCCACACGGCGGTGATCGCATTGATGGCGGCCGGAGCGGTCGGCATCTGTGTCGCGCTTGTGATCCGGCCGCCGCGGTCGGCGGTATCGGCCGCCGGGTACCTGGCCCTCACCCTCACCATGCTGTTCGTCCTCGCACCGGCCACTCGCTGGGGATATTTCGGCTATCCGATCGGCATCGGCTGCTGGTTGTGGTTGTCCGGCGCCGCCAGCGGCAACTGGACAGGCACGGCACTCCAGACGACGAGGGGGAGAACTCCGGATCGCCCCGGTAGGGGAGCTCCGGATAACTCCGGTAGGGGAGCTCCGGATAACGTCGGAGGCATGGAGCTGAGGGTGAACGGGTGCGTGGTGATCCCGGACGGTGAGCTGCACGAGCGATTCTCCCGATCGTCCGGACCCGGGGGACAGTCCGTCAACACCACTGACAGCCGCGTCGAACTGTCGTTTGACGTGGCGAATTCGCCCTCGCTGCCGGACTGGGCGAAGGCCCGGGTCCTCCAGCGCCTGGCCGGCCGCCTGTCCAACGGAGTGCTGACCTTGACCGCCTCCGAGCAGCGCAGTCAGCTCGCCAACCGCCAAGCGGCCCGCGCTCGCCTCGCCGCGCTGCTCCGCGACGCGGTCGCACCGCCGCAGCGGCCGCGCATCCCGACTCGTCCCAGCCGGGCCGGGAACGAGCGGCGTGTAGCCGCCAAACGCAGCCGGAGCGCGACCAAGCGGACCCGCCGATACGACACCCGTGAGGCGGACTAGCAGGTTGGTGTTCCAGACGAAGATGGTGTAGCCGTCGTAGTGGTAGGTATGTACCGGCGCCCCGAAGGTTTTCATGGCCGCGGCAAGCACGTCCGGGGTAACCGTCGCATCCTTGACGGCGAGGAAGCGTGCGTTGTGCCGAGCCGGATCATAAGCCGTCGCCACGGTTTCCCAGCCACCTGGCACCAGCCGTCCGTTGCTCGCCTGGACGAAACTGACCCGGACCCGGCCGGACGTGTCGAGGGTGGTGCTGTTGGCCTGCCAGTACCCGGCCAGTCCGTCATCGAGGTGACGGGCGGTCAGCCAGGTGGCAAGCCGCTGGTTGGCCGCTGGCGCTGACGGCAGCGCCGCCGCGTAGCCGAGGGTGGCGAGATAGCCGCATCCGATCAGTACGAGCGGCGGCACCAGCCGCAGCCGGAGCACCGGATCGGCCAGGAGCGGGGCGGCGAGGGTCCGGCCGGCCAGCGCGGCGCCGAACGGCATCACCGCCGTGATCTCACGGGTGGTCGCGATGTCCAGTCCTTGGCGGCTGACCGTGTAAACGGCCAAGTTGAACACGATCGCCAGCACCAGTACCGGGATGACAACGTCAGCCGCACGGAAGAACCGGACCATCCCGGTCGTCAGGGCGACGACCACCAGCGCCGCGCCAGCCAAGTGCAGCGCGACGAACGAGAAGGTAATCGGGCCGCCAGCGCTGAACACGTTCGCCCCGAAGACCTCCAGAGCTGCCCGGGCCATCACCCAGGCCGTGTGGGGCAGCTGACCCACGGTCACGGTCCTGGTCGAAACCGGCGACACCGCATACCCGCCCGCCGCGCCGAGGGTCCGCTCTATAGTCCAGCCGAGCCCGGCCGCCGCGACCGCCGCCGTGGCCAGGGACAGCTCAAACCTGGCGGAGGCCCGGTCTTTCCGCCAGCCCACGCCAGCACGCAGCAGGCAGGCCGCGGCGAGCGGCGCTATCCCGGTGACGAGAACGAGTGAATCGGCTACCAGCGCCCAGGCCAGGATCAGGGATACCGCGACCGGCACGAACCATCGTCGAGGTGAGACGTCGACGATGAGCCACGCCACCAGCAGCGGGACGGCTGTTCCGGTGTGATCAGGGCCCAGCAAGAGGGTAGAGGTGGCGCTGAGCTGGGGCGCCACGATAAGGCCGGCCGCCAGCAGGGCTCGGGTGAGGCCTTCCCGTCCGCCCGCGCGGCCCTTGGCCAGGATCGCGGCCAGGACAACGAGCAGGGTGTAGGTCATCGCCGCTGCCACGTGCACCACCCACGGCCCCAGCCCGGTGAAGGCCTCGATCACGGCGTACTGCGGCACCTCGGTCGTGTAGAACGACACGTCGGACAGGTGCCAGCCATGCAGTAGCACGTTGCCGTGCAGCATGTCCCAGGCCTGCAACGCGTTCGATGCCCCATCCGCGTTGGTGGGTGCCGACGAGGACTGCCGCCAGTACAGAAACAAGAGCAGGGCGACAGCCAGCGTCAAGCTCACCGCTTTGGCGATCCGGGGCGTCGCGAGCGCGGGACCACTCTTCGCACCGGACCGGTCAGCGCCGGGAAGGGCAACAGGAGCACGCGTCCCCACGATCGCCAAGCGTAGTTGCCCGCACAAGGCAGCACCGGATAACCGACTGGCCCACGGTCAGTGATCCGCTGGCTGACGGCTATCCGGTGCTTATAAGTTTTACGGTTGTGCATCCCGGCCGCACCGGGGCGGGTCATCCCGGAGGGCGTGGCGGCGGGCGGGTGTGCTCGGTGAATACCCTTCCGTCCGGGGACCGGGCCTCCAGGGTGCCGTCGGGCCGGGTCTTGATCGTCCACCCTTTCTGGTGGACCAGGATATGATGATGGTAATAGCACAAATCATACAAGTTTTCGACAGCGGTCGGGCCGTGGTCCGCGCGGTGGGTGACGTGGTGCGGCTCGGTCGCCCAGGTCGGCTGTCCGCATCCGGTCGGCCATCGGCACTTCTGGTCCCGGGTGTGCACGGCGCGGCGGATCCACCACGGGATATCGTCGTCATAACATTCAGATTGCAGATTCGTCGTCAGCCCGTTTGCCCAGGTCAACTAGGCGGAATACGTGCATGGTCGAGTTTGCTACAGAGGGTGGTCGGTGTCCATAACAGCAACGGTAGCCATGGTGCAGACGGCGCTGGCTGTCAGAACACGGAGCAACCCCGGTAGCTGGCGGAAATCTGGAGCCTCCAGAACTACCGGGGTTGCGGTCCCGCCGCGTCGTCCTCCCCTCCAAGGTGGCGGACGCGGTGGGCCTTATTCTCCGTCGCCAGGGGAGTCGTCAGCCGATTGATTCGCCCCAGCCACCGTCTATTACGTTGTCATCTTCGGTCTCGTCGTCGCTGTCCGGTGGATCGAAAGAGAAATGGATCATGGGGTTACCTCCCCTCACATGCGATCGGGTTTCGAGCGGCGTCGCGCACGCTCCTGGTCTTCCTTAGCGGCGTGAACGTCGGCCACGAGCGTGGACAGCTTGACGGCTAGTTCAGGGTCAAGGATCTCGAATCGCTCGTGCATGGCCAGGAGCAGATCAGCGGCTACTTCGACGTGATCCAGATCCGTGGCTGACAGTCCCCCCAGGTTTGGCATGTCAGGCCGGTTCCGGTTCCGGCTGAAGGCTGGTGAACCTGGCAGCCTCATGCTTGCGCGCCACGGCTTTGTCGATGTTGTCGAGCAGCTCGACCAGGTGAGAGGTCACGTGCCGGTTGAGCGCGCCGGTTGACATGAGCTTGGTTGCGCGTGCTCGCGCTTCGGTCAGTTCTTCGATGCTGAGTAGATCTAGTTCGTTTGTCGCCACGGTCAGCGCCCCTCCCAAGGCGTTCGTCGTCTGATGGGTGGGACCAAGAATCGGGGGTTGTCACAACCCAGGTCCAGGCCGGCGGACCAGATAGTTACCGCCCGGTTCAAGATCCCGTGTAGTCACCGTGCCAGGTGAGAGGCATTGCAGCTACAGCCACGCGCGGAAAGTGCTAGTTCGTAAACCCTGGTGGAATTAGGCTTGACCGGGTGGAAGACAGCACGCCGGCGGTCAAGGCATCGGCACTAGCGAAGTTTGCGGGACAGCTCAAAGCATGGCGGAAGCGTTCCGGCTGGTCCCAGGTAGAACTAGCCGACAAGCTTCTCTGTTCTGACTCCCTGGTAAGTGGCGTGGAAACGACGAACAAGACCCCCACACTCGACTTCGCCATAAGGTGTGACGAAGCGTTCGACCTGCCGGGCACGTTCGCGGCGTTGCATGAGCTGATCTCCCGTGAGGCGTGGCCTTCGTACTTCGCGCCGGTAATCGACTTCGAGACGCGCGCTGTCCGTATCCATGAGTGGGAACTGCGGGTTGTTCCTGGCTTGCTCCAGACGGAGGACTACGCACGCGCGGTGATCAGCGCGGGAAAGCCTCGACTCGGTCCCGACGCACTTGACCGTAAGGTCAACGGACGGATGGAACGCCAGCGGATACTGACCCGCGACAACCCCCCGATGCTGTGGTCCGTCCTGCATGAGGGTGCGCTTCGGCATGTGATCGGTAGCCGCGCGGTCATGGCTGAGCAGCTAGACAAGCTCATCGCGGTATCTCGGACGCCGGATGTCGTGATCCAGGTTCTACCGTTCATCGCCAGCGATCACCCCGGCTCGGATGGTCCCATATCGGTGTTCGATTTTGCTGATGAACGCTCCGTCGCATATACCGAGTGCAAGGGCGGGGGCATGATCGTAGAATCCTCTCCGCAGGTGGCAGAGCTGATGACTACCCTCAACCTGATCCGTGCGGCAGCGCTGCCACCCCGGGAATCGACTAGCCTGCTCACGCAGATCAGGAGCGAACTAGATGATTAACAGCCCACGCTGGCGCAAGTCCAGCTTCTCAGGTTCCGAGGCTAACTGTGTCGAAGCGGCATCGGCCGATGGCGTAGTCCTGGTGCGTGACACCAAGGATCGTCACGGCCAGGTCCACCGGTTTCCGGCCGACCAGTGGCGCGCGTTCGTCGCTGGCGTCCGTAACGGGGAGTTCGACCTAGACGGGTCCGGCCGTCTGCCGTAGGCAGTAGCCACTCGGGGACTAACACTCTAGAGGGGGCATCGTCGCGTCTGCGATGGTGCCCCTTCGCTATTACTGTGCAGTAATAGCGATGGAATGGCGATGGCTAGGGATAGCTTGGGGATGGCTAGGGATAGCTTCGGGATGGCTAGGGATAGCTTCGGGATGGAATGGCGATAGCTAGGGATAGATAGGGATGGCTAGGGCTAGGTGGGGATTGCAATGACTTGAACTTTCCGGAAGTTTCTTGTACCTGCCTATACCTACGAGATTCTTCCGGTTCCTTCCTAGCCCCTACCAGGCTGACCTGCATGTTTGTCAATTCTGTTGCCACTAGACCACACTATGCCGCACTAGGCCGCATTGCACCGCACTGGCGCACACTGCTACGCACTACTACGCACTGCGGAAAGGGGTGGTTGTTACAACCCGTACCACACCAAGGTCGGCATGAAAGTTGCGTACATTTCGGCGCGTTCGACACCATTCTCAGTCGGCCTTGTGTACGCTACGACGCATAAGAGAAGCCCCTCACCGCTGACACGGTGAGGGGCGGACCGGCTCAACCCCCACGTCTCGGTAAGGAGTATCACCTTGGTAGGTAAGTCTACGCTCAAGCATGCCTCGAAACCCTGGGACTCGTGGGAATCCACGCTGCGGTATCTGATCGTCAAGCTAGGTCAGGCGATCCCGACTGTGACAGCAATCGCATGGACGGTGTGGCTGCGTCACTAACGTCGGAGCGGTCGGCCAGTTCCGGGGGCAACGTTGCAGGGGCACTCCCGTGTCTTGTGGGAGTGCCCTTCGGCATGTCTGGCCTGTCGGCCCGGCGCGTCCAGCGCGGCCGGTGGGTCGCTCGCAGAGCTGCGGTCGGCCGGTACTTACGAACAAGGTCATAAGCCGGCTGCCAAACCCCGGTGCTCCGGCGGACCCTCCCGAATCGCTAAGAACAGTAAGCGAATCCGGGGGGTTGCCGGCCACCCCCTTGTGATCGGTTGGCTCCTGGGCTCGCTGGCGCGGAACGCTATGAAAACGCGCGTTTTGGCGGCAGAGCTAGCCGACGATGCCCACCGCGCCGACTTGAACGTCTCCCACGCCGCTGGTCAAGTGACGAACGTCATTGATTCTCAGCAAAAGTAGTGACGTTTGTCCTTCGGTTCGCTGGCATGGCCGTCTAGCTGGCCGTTCCCGGCCGCTTGCGGTGATCGTGGTCTAGGTCACGTCTCAGGTTTTCCGACATCGGGGATTAGCCTCAGGTGCAAGGGAGGATCAACCGTCGTAGGAAGGACGGAACATGATCACTGAAGAGATTCGATGCTACCTCCAGGCCCATCGTGAAGAGATCATCCAAAATGGCTTTGAGAACCTGCCACGAGAGATTCGTGACGCCGTGCTAGATGAGCTGTTCGGCGGGAATGGAGCCACCGAGGCAGCATAGAGCAAGCATAATATGGGCACCTGCGAGTGGGCAGGCTGCAGTGTCCTGATACATGAGAACCGACGTGGCCGACCCAAGAAATTCTGTGCTGAGCACGCTAAGGCTAGTAAGCGCAAACGGGACAGCATAGCCAATTTCAAGCGGCGTACGGCTGGGGTGGGGAAGCGCATTCCGCCATGCTGCCGTGATGCGAGGATAGCTAATCCTCGCTGCCGTATCTGTGCGCAGCATCGGCAATGGAACCAGTGGCTTAAAGACCAGCGGAAACGGTGGGGTACTTCGCTCGATCGTGACGCTATTAGCCAGTTCGCGTCGGAGTACAGCGCCGGTGCAGTGGGGAATGACCGGAACTTCCGCGTGGCCGAGAAATTATGTCAGCTCTCTCGAAGGAGAAATATGGTGATATAGCGGTTCCGCTCAGTCAGTACGCGGCTGCCCTTACCTGATCAAGGCCGCGCAGGATGGCGTTCAGCTGGCTGGGGGCGTCCAGGTACTCGAGGACCGCGTTGAGGAAAGCGTTCTGCATCATCTGCGGCATGGAGTCAGACGCGTCGAAGCGGACGTCGGTAGCACTCGTGAGGTCCTTCGCAAGGGCCTGTGAGACAGGATCCGGATAGTCTCCGAGCGGTACCCGCTGGTTCACCGAGATCGCCCCGCTGCCCGGCCGGCTGATCCAGGCCTCCTGCGCCTGGGGCGTCGTCAGGTAGGCGATCAGCTCGCGCGCGGCCGGGGTGTCATTGAACAGCCCGAGCAGGTCTCCGGCCACCTCCTCCGTGCCCTGACCCGCGGCCGCGAGCGCCGGGAACGGGACGAAGTTGAAGTCAGTCCGGGGCCGGGGATGCTCCTTGGAATCGAGGGAACCAAGCGTGTCCTGGGTATAGAAGCCGGTGATGAACGAGCCTTCATGATCCAGGTAGCATCCCGGCGGATCACTGAACATCGGCTGTCCGGCCGCCGCGTAGCTGGTGAGCAGCTCGCCCTGCGTGCCACCGTGTACCTGGCGCGGCGTGTTCGCGATCTCGCCGAACGTCTGCCATGCCCGGACTACCGGTTCCGACATCCACGGCAGGGTGCCGTTCACCCATTGGTCATAGACCCGCGGGCCGGACTGGTGCAGCAGGATGTCCTCGATCCAGTCGGTGCCCGGCCACCCGGAGCTCGAGCTGTCCTCGAGTCCCATGCACCACGGTGACTTGCCGGGGCCGACCAGGCGGGCGGTCAGCCCGGTAAGCTGCGCCCAGGTGAGGTCCGGTGACGTGAGTAGCCTGGCATCGGGCGCCGGCAGGGTCTTGGGGTCGTACCAGATAACGCTCTTCAGCGCCGCCTTGACGAAGATCGCGAAGTAGTGCGTGGCGCCGTCGTGGCCCGGCGCCTGCATGAGCTTCCGCCAGCCAGGCCCGTATTCACTGGTCAAGCCGGTGGAACGCAGTGCCGCGTCGATGGGGAGCAGAGCGCCGTCCCTCGCGTACTGGTCAAGCTCGCCCGGGGTGGCCAGCACGGCCAGGTCCGGGGGATTCCCGTCCTTCACATCAGTGGCGAGTACCGCGTCCGCGCCGCGGGTTCCGGTGTAGCGGACCTTGATGCCGTACTTCTGCTCGAAGCCGCTGACCATGGCCATGAAGCCGTCCTGCTCAGCGCCCGTCCACGAACCCAGCACCGTAACCGTGTCGGCGGCTGGCGGGCTGGCGCAGCCGCCAGCCGCGAAGACAGCAGCGGAGACAGCCACGAGCATGAGCGCCAGCAGCACACGTCTGGCACGAGTCATCGGCGGCCCCCTCCCGCCCGGTACTCGTTGAGGCGGGGCCTGAAGCCGAGATAGCACAGAGCCGCCGTCGCCGCGGCCAGCACCGGTATTCCGGCCGGCAGGCTACCGTCGTTCCCGGCGGATGCCAGGTAGGCGTCGAGTCTGCTGCTCGCGGTCTGCGTCGCTGACGGATCCAGGCCGGCATTCGATGACGCCACGGAAGCGCCGTCTGTCAGCGCCTCCGCCGCGTTCTTCACCGCGTTCGTCTGGGACTGCCATTGCGCGGCAAGGCCGGGCAGGGCTGTCCCCCTGGCGGTGGCGAACGCCGAATCGGCGTGCCAGGCGGCGGTGAGCAGCCAGCCGGCCAGCCCGCAGGTCGCCGCGGCGGCGAGCAGCAGCGGAAGGCTGACCGCCCGGTTGAACCGGCGCCGCAGGAGCACCTGGGTGACAGCGATACCGGACAAGGTAAGGAGAGCGGGCAGTGCGAAGACCGGCGGCAGCGCGCGATCAGCCCACGGCGATGCCAGCTGGTCGCGCAGCGCGTGCTGACCCGACTTCGTCAGCCCGTCTATGTTGGCCAGCAGGCCGCCCGGACCGCGCAGAGAATTCGAAGAATAGGTGAGATAAACGCGGCCCAGATCGCCCACGCTGGCGCCTCCCAGCGCGATGTCTCTGCGGTACTCAGCGTCCGCCTGCTCGACCAGGTTCTGGTAGTTCACCAGCTGCCCGCTGATGGTCTGCAGCAGCGAACCTTCCGCGCTGCCAGGGGCTTGGAGTGCCGCGAGGCGTTCGAGAGCCTGCCCGGCATTGGTGATGTCGTTCTGGTACCGCAACCCGGGACCGGTCAGCTGGGCCGCGCCCGATCGGAAGGCCTGCCACGCCGCGAGATCGGCATCCGACAGCGACGCCTGCATCTGGGCCGCGTCCTGATACGCCGGAGACAAGGCGTCACGGGCCGAATGAGCAGCGGCCTGCAAACCCTGCTGCAGGATCGTCGCGGCGATCCAGAACAGGACGGTCGCGGCGAGCACCGCGGTGAGCAGACGTCTGAGCCTGGCTGGCGTGCTGAGCTGCCGACGGCGGCCGGCAGCGGCGCCTGTCGCGGACCCGCCCGCTGTCGCGCCGGCGGACGCCGCCTTCTCCCGCGCCGCGACCATGTCCTTACTCTTCCCCCGACTTCATGATCGATAATGCCGCTCGCGTGGCCGTTCCCGGCCGCCCGCGCGAGCGGTCCTCAGGGGTGGAACCACCGCCGTTCGCTGGAAAGAACCTGGGTTTAGGAGTGGCTCACTCCGCCGGCTCCAGGGTCAGCGACACGGAGTTGATGCACCAGCGCTGATCGGTGGGAACTTCATAGCCTTCGCCGGTGAAGACGTGACCGAGGTGCGAATCGCATCGAGCGCACCGCACCTCCACCCGTTCCATGCCGAGCGACGTGTCGCGGATAAGCACCACGGCATCGGACTCCGAAGGCTGGTAGAAGGAGGGCCAGCCGCAGTGCGACTCGAACTTCGCGTCCGAACGGAACAGTTCGGCGCCACACGCCCGGCAACGGTACACCCCCTCGGTCTTGGTGTCGGTGTACTCACCGGTGAACGGAGCCTCGGTGCCCGCCTGGCGCAGCACGCGGTACTCCTCCGGTGTGAGGGACTGCCGCCATTCGGCGTCGGACCTGGTGACCTTCTCCATGTAACGCAGGGTACGCCACGAGGTTATTCGATCCGAATAACGGATAACGGGTGGGATACTGGGGCACGTGGATGCTCTTGAGCGGGGGGAGGGGTCCCCCCGCACCCCTCTCGCAGTCGGAAGGATGGTCGGCCGGGACGAGGAACTCGGCCGCCTTCTCGCGCTGCTCGCCGACGCCGACGCGGGCCGGGCGGTGGTGGCTCTGGTCAGCGGCGACGCCGGGGTCGGCAAGAGCCGTTTGATCAGCGAGATCGCCGGGCTGGCCAGCAAACGCGGCTTCACCGTGCTGTGCGGGCAGTGCGCCGAACTGGGCGACAGTGTGCCCTACCTTCCGCTGGCCGACGCGCTGCGCGGCGCCGCTCAGATACCGGCGACCGGGGTCAGGGACGCGCTGGTGTCCCGTCCCGCGCTGAGCAGGCTGCTTCCCGACGGGGGAGACGCCAGGACCACCGAAGACGACCGGTCGGGCCTGGCGCGCCAGCAGATGTTCGGCGGCGTGCTCGGGCTGCTGGCCGAGCTGGCGGCGGCGAATCCGGTGCTGCTGGTGCTCGAGGACCTGCACTGGGCGGACGCCTCCACCCGGGACCTGGTGACCTTCCTGTCCAGGATGCTGCATCGGGAGCGGGTCGCCCTGATCGGCACGTACCGGTCGGACGACCTGCACCGCAGGCATCCGCTGCGGCCGGTGGTGGCCGAACTCCAGCGGCTGCCCAGCGTGATCACCATCAGCCTCGGGCCGCTCGATCCCGCCGCCATGGCCGAGCACCTGACCAGCATGGCGGCAGGCCAGCTCGACGCCAAGGAACTCAACGACATCGTCGCGTGGGCCGAGGGCAACGCCTACTACGCCGAGGAACTTCTCGCCGTCGGCGGCGCGGCCGGAGCGGCCGGTGTCGACCAGAGCGACCGGAGGGCCGAGCGGGTGCTGCCGGCGGGGCTCGCGGCGCTCCTGCTGAACCGGGTCGAGAGGCTGTCCGACGCGGCACAGCGGGTGCTGCGCACCGCGGCGGTGGCCGGACGCCACGCCGACGACGAGCTGGTCAGCCTGGCGTCCGGCCTGCGGGCCACCGAGTACGAGGACGCGGTGCGCGAGGCCGTGGCGCACCAGCTGCTGATCCCGGACGGATCCGACGGATACACGTTTCGTCATGCCCTGCTGCGGGAAGCGATCTACGCCGACCTGCTGCCGGGGGAGCGGACCAGGCTGCACGCGACGATGAGCACGCTGCTGGCCGAGGAGAACCGCCTGGCCGTGCCGGGCACGGCCGCCGAGCTCGCCCAGCACTGCCTGGCCAGCCACGACGTCCAGGGTGCGTTCGCCGCGTCGGTCCGGGCCGGTCAGGAGGCCCGCGATCTGGGCGCGCCCGCCGAGGCCCACCGCCACTTCGACCAGGCCCTGGCGTTGTGGGAGCGCGTGTCCGAGCCGGAGAAGACGGCTGGCCTGAGCCGGGGCAAGCTTGGCCTGGAATCGGCGAGCATGGCGGCGGCCAGCGGTGACGTGGAGCGTGCGGTGCACCTGCTGCGGCGGCTGCGGCAGCTCGCCGTGCAAGCCCAGGCGGCCGGGACGCTCCAGGACGACAGCCTGACCCCGAGGTTCGGCGAGCGGCTCGCCTACTTCCTGATGACGATGGACGACCCCAAGAGCGAGACCGAGGCGATCGAGGTCGCGCGAGCCACCGTGGAGTCCACCCCGTCCGACCCGCCGACCTGGTACTACGCCCGGGCCGTTGGCACTTACGCGCATACGCTGCTGGTGGAGAGCGACAGCAGCGAGGCCTGGGAATGGGCGCAGCGAGCGGTCACCGCGGCGCGCGCCGCCAGCGCGCCGTGGGTGGAGGCCGACGCGCTGGCGACACTGGGCTTCATCAGCAACCGCGAGGGCCGCAACGACGAAGCCATCGAGTTGCTGACCGCCGCGCACAAGCAGGCCCGCGAGGCGATGGTGCTCGGCGTCGAACTGCGCGCCGCGTACACCCTGGGCGTGGCCTACCTGGAACAGGGCGAACTGGCCCGGGGCGCGGCGGTCGCCCATCAGGGCGAGCTGCGCGCGGTGCACACCGGGCTGCAACGGGCGCCGTACGGGCTGGACGTGCAACACCTGCACTTCCAATGTCACTTCGGTGACGGGCAGTGGGACCACGCACAGGAGATCGCCGACGGCTTCACGAGCCGGGTGACGAGCTCGGGCGAGGCGCTGCTGTCGGCGATGGCCCTGTTCATCGACGTGGCACGCGGCAACCCGGCGGTCGAGGAGCGGCGCGCCTGGCTGGAGCCGTTCTATCCGGCGCAGGGATTCGAGGCGCTGGTCGCCCGCGGGCTGATCGCCGAGCACGCGCTCTGGCAGGGGGACACCGGACGCGCGATCGCCGAGGCCGAGGCGGTCATAGCCGCGCTCAACGACCCGGAGTACGGCTACGGTCCCTGGGCGATCAGGCCGGCCACGATCGCCGTCGCCGCCCGGGCCGACCGCGCGGTGCTGGCCCGCGCCACCGGTGACAACGACACCGCCGCCGCGGAGGTGGCGGCCGCGGAGCGTGCGCTGGAGACGGCGAGGATAGGCGCGGCCCACCCCAAACGCGCCAAGTTCGTGCTCGGCCCGGAAGGCCGCGGGTGGCTGGCCCGGGCCGAGGCCGAATACCAGCGCGCCGCGGGCCGCAACGACCCGCGGGCCTGGCAGGCGGTCATCGGTGAATTCAGCCCGGCCTACGTGTACGAGGTGGCCCGCAGCCAGTGGCGGATGGCCGAGGCCCTGGCCGAGTCCGGCGAGCGCGACGCGGCGGCGGAGCAGTGGCGGCTGGCCAGGCAGACAGCGGACAAGCTGCGCGCCCGGCCGCTGGCCAGGGCGCTCGACGACCTCGCCCGCCGCGCCAGGATCGGCCCGGGGCATGGCGACGGCCCCGACGGTGCGGACCTGGCCAGCCGGGGGCTGGCCGGCAGGGGCTTGACCAGCCGGGAGCGCGAGGTGCTCCGGCTGATCGCGGCCGGCCGCAGTAACCGGGAGATCGCCGCCGCGCTGTACATCACGCCGAAGACCGCCAGCGTGCACGTGTCGAACATCTTGGGCAAGCTCGGCGCCGGCAGCCGCACCGAGGCCGCCGCCATCGCGCACCGCGAAGGCCTGACGGCCTTAGACCCACGGGCCCCCGGACCCCGCGGCTCAGGCCGACGCGCTGCCGATCCTCGGAAACGGATCGGCGGAGAACACCACCTCGACCGGCACCTCGAAGTACTGCGCGATCCGCAGCGCCAGGTACAGGCTGGGGCTGTACTCGCCGCGCTCCAGGTAGCCGACGGTCTGGTAGTGCACGCCGAGCGCCTCGGCGAGCTCCCGCCGGGAGATCCCGCGCTCCGTGCGCAGCATCGCGATCCGGTTGTAGATCACCTCGCTCATTTGTCCCTCCGCGCCAAGGCCTCGCTTCTCACCCCATCCTCCGCAATGCTCGCTCCCGCCGGGCCGCGACGCTCGCTCCCGATTCCCGCCGCGCCACCCGGCGCAGCAGCACCGGAGCGAGCGCGAGGCCGGCCACCGCCCACGCGGCCAGCATGAGCGACGTCTCCAGATGCCGCCACGAGTGCCCGATCTCGACCGCCGCCATCGTTCCCGGCAGCAACGCCGAACGCATTCCCAGTCCCAGCCAGTACATCGGGAACGCCTGCCCGGCCCATTGCAGCCAGTGCGGCAGGTGCGTGATCGGGTAGAAGATGCCCGACACCGCGATGATCCCGCTCACTGACAGCGTCAGCAGGCCCGCGCTCCGCGCACTGGGGATCAGTGATCCCAGCAGCGCGCCGAGCGGCAGGGTGGCGAGCAGCCCGAGCAGCAGCACCCAGATCAGCGTCAGCCAGGCCCCCGCGCTGGCCAGCGCGAGTCCGCTGAACAGGAGCACGCCGGTGATCAGCCTGATCCCCACGCCGATCAGGACCGTTCCCGACACGGTGATCAGCTTGCCGATCAGGTAGCCGGTCATGCCGTTCGGGATCGCCTTGGCGCGCAGCAGCGTTCCGTCGTCGCGCTCGACCGTGAGCAGCCCGCCCAGCGTGGCCACCCCGTTGAAGCCGACGTCCATACCGAGCACGCTGACCAGCATGGCGGTGCCGAGCGAGAACTGCGTGCCGGGCACGGTGGTGTGCCGGGTCCACAGCATCACCGCCAGGAAGAGCGCGCTGAAGATCGCCATGGTGATCACGTCGCCGGGGGTGGTGAGCGTCTGCTTGAGCTCGATCCAGCCCCGGACGAAGCCCGCCCGCGTGGCGGTCATCAGGCCACCGCCGAGAGGTGGCGGGCCGGCGCACCTGACTCGGCCTCGCGGACCAGCGCCATGTAGGTGTCCTCCAGGCTGGCCCGGCGCACCTCGAGGTCCTGGACCGACTCGCCATACTGCCGGAACAGCTCCCGGACGTAGCCCGTCGCGTCATCGGCCGAATGCACATACCGCTGCCCATCCCGGCTCCAGCGCACTTCGGCCTGGGTGGACATCCGCCGCGACAGCTCGTCCGCCGAGCCGTCCGCGATGACCCGGCCGCCGGCCAGGATCAGGATGCGGTCGGCCAGCTTCTCAGCTTCGTCGAGATCGTGCGTGGTGAGCAGGATCGTGGTGTTCTCGCTGTCGGCGAGCTTGTGCACGAGATCGTGGAACTCACGCCTCGCCTCCGGATCGAATCCCGCCGTCGGCTCGTCGAGGAACAGCAGCTCCGGCCGTCCCACGATGCCGATCGCCACGTCGAGCCGGCGCCGCTGCCCGCCCGACAGCCGTCGCACCTTCTTGTGCGCGTGCTCGGTGAGCCCTACCGCGGCGATCAGGTCGTCGGTGTCCCACGGCCGCGCGACCCGCGCTGTCGAGTACGGGGCGTAGTACGACCCCAGGTGCGCGAGCAGCTCACGGACCTGCCACTTGGCATGATCGCGCCAGGACTGGAGCACGATCCCGATCCGGGCCCGCCAGGCCTCGCCGGCGTGCGCCGGGTCGGCCCCGAGCACGCTTACCTCTCCGGCCGACCGGATCCGGAATCCCTCGAGGATCTCGATCGTGGTGGTCTTGCCCGCCCCGTTCGGTCCCAGCAGCGCGACCACCTCGCCGCGGCGCGCGGTGAACGTGACCCCGTTCAGCACATCCGTCTTTCCGTACCGCATCCGCAGCCCGGACACGTCGATGACAGCATCTCTACAACGACCCATAGCACACATACTACATAGACCGCCAAGCCCGAAGGGGGTGAATGTGCCATCGCACCCCCCTACAGGGGGGACGATGGCACATTCACCACCCAAGCCCGGCGGGTGGCTACGGGGCGAGCGCGGTGAGGATGTCGCGGGCGCGGGCGGCCGCCGCCTCCGGTGCCACCGACGGGTTGCCCACCTGCGGGTCCCAGTTCAGGTCGTAGAAGAGCTCGGTGACGCCCTGCCCGGCCAGCCACGCCGCGTCGTCGCGGATCTTTTCGTAGCTTCCCGACAGCATCTGGCTCCCGTCCCCGCCGGCGCGCACCACGCCGCGGCAGATGATGCGCAGCCGGCCGGGGTCGCGTCCGGCGGCGGCCGCGGCGTCCTGGACGACCCCGACCGCCTCGCTGATCTTCGACAGGTCGGCGCGGCTGGAGGTGATCCACCCGTCCGCGATGCGCCCGGCGCGTTCCATGGCCGGCCGCGACATGCCGCCGAGCAGGACGGGCGGCCCCGGCCGCTGTTCTTGAGAGCGCTGCACCGGACGCGGGTCCTGCCGCCCCGGCGGAACCGTGTAGAACTCGCCGCTGAACGAGCTTCTGTCGCCAGGGGCCCACAGCGAACGCAGCACGGCGAGATACTCCTCGGTCCGCGCCCCACGCCGGGCCGTCGACCCTCCGGTCAGCGCGAACTCCTCGGGCATCCAGCCGATGCCGAGCCCGAGGTCCAGCCGGCCGCCGGACAGCACGTCGACGGTCGTCGCCTGCTTGGCCAGGTACCCGGGGGACACGAACGGCAGGTTGATCACCGCCACGCCCAGCCGGATCCGCGAGGTACGCGCCGCGGCGAACCCGAGCGCCACCATCGGGTCGAGCACGCTGTGGTACACGGGCTCCATGTCCGAGCCAACGGGCACGAGCAGCCGCTGGAACGTCCACAACGATGCATATCCGGCCTGTTCCGCCTGCTGCGCGAATGAGCCTAGGTGTTCTGGGGTGGCCCAGGAGCCAGCCACCGGTGCTCCGCAACCAATAAGCATGACAAGCATTGTCACAAACGGCTGTGGTTCAACCCCCACCGCATCCTCGGCGAAGCCGAGTCGTTTACGCCGGCGCGTGGGGCTCGTCCCGGACAGGGCCGAGGAGCCGGGTCCGGTGGGCGATGGCGGCCGCTTCGCCTCGGCTGGCCGCGTTGAGCTTGCGGAGGATGTTGGACACGTGCACGCTGGCTGTCTTGGTCGAGATGAACAGCTCCTGCGCGATCTCGCGGTTGCTCTGGCCGTCCGCGACCAGCCGCAGCACTTCCAGCTCCCGCGCGGTCAGCCCGGTGGATTCCGGTCCGGCCGCATCGATGTGGCCGGGTGCCGGATTGCCTCCCGCATTGCCTCCCGGATCGCTGAGCGCGATCCGGGCCCGCCGGGCCAGAAGCGTTATGTCATCGTGCAGCGGTCGAGCGCCCAGCCGGCGCGCGAGTTCGCCGGCCCGGCGCAACCGGGCGGCACCGCCATCCCGATCGCCGTCGCCGAGCGCCGCCTCGGCGGACCGCAGCAAGGCCAGCGCTTGCGGATACGGCTCGCCGATGGTCTCCCAGGCCGACGCGGCCCGGTCCCAGGCGGTCCGGTCACCCTGCTCCGCTTCGGCGGTGAACGTGAGCTGGTGGGCGCGCTGGGCCTGTTCTTCCACGCTGAGCTTGTCCGCCTCGGTACGCAGGCGGTCAGCCAATGCGGCTGCCTTCGCGCGCAGCTCCGGGTCGCGGGCGGTGGCGGCTGCCGCACATGCCCGGGCGCCCGCCACGATCAACGGCCATGCGTACCGGGGGCTGTGCGGCAGGTCGAAGCGTTCGAGAGCGTCTTCCGTGGCGTCCAGAGCTTCGGCCAGCCCTTCCCCGGCCAGTCGTAGCTCGACGTCCAGGCGAGCAAGGCCGAGGTGATACTGGCTGTTGAACCTGGCCCGCTCGAGCACGGCCCGGATGGCGGCGACGGATTCCGCCGCGGCGGTCAGATCGCCGCGTCCCAGGGCGATGTCACCGGCCAGCCGCCACAGGTAGGCCCTGCTGGTCCGTGGTGGCATGAGTTCCAGAGCGCGCTCGATCACCTCGCTCGCCTCGTCCCACCGGCCCATCGACACCAACGGCTCTGCCAGGTTGCTGGCCAGGACGGCCCCTACTGTCCGGGCCAGCCCGTATTCCCTCGCGGTCGCCAGCCCCTCTCGCGCGACCTCGGCGGCCAGTCCGTGCAGGCCCGCGGATTCCAGGAGGTTGGACTCCGTGACGGCGGCACCCAGCAGTGGCTGGTACGCGCGGGCCTGGGACGCGAGTGTCCGAGCTTGCGTCAGCCAGCCGCGGATACGCGCCACATTCCCGCCGATCGGCTCGGCGCAGGCGATAGTGACCAGCGCGGCCGCTTCGGTGGCGGCGTCACCGGTTCGCCGCGCGATGACCACGGCCTCTTCCGCGGCGGCCCGCAGCTCTGGATCGCCCCAGCCGCCATGCACGTAGAGGGTGTTGTGGGCCAGCGCTTCGAGCACCCGGGCCCGCTCCGGACCGGGCGGGTCGGCTGGGACCAGCCGGACGGCCGCCCGCAGGTCCTCGGCGTAGCCTTCCCGGCCGAGCTGGTACTTCAGGCGCCCGCAGGTCTCCAGCAAGAGCGCCGCACGAACCGGATCCGCCGCGGTGTCGACCTCGCGCAGCGCGGCCTGGGCCAGCATGATCCCGCGATCCTGCTCTCCGGCCAGCGCTGCCGCCTGAACCGCCGCTTCGAGCACCGCGACATGATCAGCGCCGATTCTCCGCTCGGCGTCCGGCACCTGGTTCCATATCTCGAGCACCCGGGACAGCATCGCGAGCTGTTCCGCGTATGCCACCGCGAGGCCTGCCTGGCCGGCCGCCTGCCATGCGCTGATCAGCGCCTGTGTGCTGTCATGCGCCTCGTACCAGTGATGGGCCTGCTCGACCGCGGCGCGTCCCGGCTCGACCAGCGCCGGGTTGTCGTTGATGGCCTCGGCGAACCTGCGATGCAACTGACCGCGTTCACCGGGCAGCAGCTCGTCGTGCGCCGCTTCGCGTATCAGGGCATGCCGGAACCTGAAGCCGTCGGTGTCCGTCAGCAGCACGTTGGCCGCCACCGCCGGGCGCAGCGCCTGGCCGAGCGCGACGGCGTCCAGTCCGGTGACCGCGGCCAGCAGCATGTGGCCTACCCGCTCGCCGCCCGCGCTGGCCACCAGGACCACTTCCTGGGTTTCGTCCGGCAGCCGCCGCAAGCCGGACACCAGCAGGTCGCGCAGTGACCGGGGCAGTTCGGAACCGAGTTCGCGTTCGGCGAGGAGTGCCTCGATGAACAGCGGGTTTCCCTCGGTACGCCGGTAGACGCCGGTGAGCGCGTCGTCGTCCGGCTCCCGGCCGCTGAGCCCGGCGACCAGTTCGCCGGTGTCCCGGCGGGACAGCCTGCCGAGTTCAATCCTGCTGACCCAGCCGGTCCGGTCCAGCTCGGCGAGCAGCGCCCGCAGCGGATGGGTGCGATGCAGCTCGTCAGACCGGTATGTCACCATGATCAGGACGCCGTCCGCAGACGGCTGGTTCCGGATCAGGAAGGCCAGCAGATCCCGGGTCGACTGGTCGGCCCAGTGCGCGTCCTCGATGACCAGCACCACCGGTTTCGCCTCGGCCAGGCGCTCCAGCAGGATGAGCATGTGCTCGAACAGGCGCGCCCGCGCCTGGCCTGTGTCATCGGCTTGCGCGGGGTCGCCGAACTCCGGTAGCAGCCGGGCCAGCTCCCGGGACGAACCTCCCGGAAGCAACTCGGCGACCCCGCCGGTCCCCAGTTCGCGTACCAGTCCCCGGAGCACGGAGGTGAACGGGACGAACGGCAGGCTCTCCGCGCTCAGCTCCAGGCAGCCGCCGAGCAGGACCCGGACGCCGGCAGCGCGGGCTCGCCCGGCGAACTCGGCGACCAGCCGGGACTTTCCCACCCCGGCTTCCCCGCCGACCAGGACCGCCGACGGGTTGCCGCGGCTGGTCTCCGCCAGCGCGGTGGCGAGCGCGGACAGCTCACCGGACCGGCCGACCAGGATCGTGCTCGACACCCGCGTGTCCATATCAGCAAGCATGCCAGGTCGGTACCGGCCGGACCGAACCGCGGCTCACCCGTCCGGAGCCGCTACACGGCACGCCTTCGAGAGAGCCGGCCCCTCGTGAGCCGGCCCCCCGTGAGCCGGCCCCCCGTGAGCCGGCCCCCCGTGAGCCGGCCCCCCGTGAGCCGGCCGAGTGACCACAGCATGCCGAGGCTCAGGATGATCAGCGCGGCCTCGACGATCAGTGAGACCGTGCCCACCCAGTAGCCCCAGTTGCCGACGTCCCCGTGGTCGCCCGGCAGGCCGATCGAGCGCGATGCCAGGTAGCCGAGGAACGGTCCGACCCCGAGCAGTACCGCGGCGCCCCAGCCGAGCCAGGAAAGGAACGGCAGCAGCAGCGCGATCGCGGTGAGCACGCCGCCTATCTCGATGAGCCGGTAGCTCCAGCCCAGCCAGTCCGGTGAGGTGAAGTTGGTGACCCCTCCCTGGTCCGCTATGTGCACGACGGCCACGGCCAGCGCCAGCAGCGCGCTAACCATCCGGACGGCGAGTTCAGGGACCATCAGCGCCGTTTTCGGGCGCGCTTGAGTCATCACCTGCGTTGTCATCTACCGCTCCCTGTCCGGGCCTGGGCCCGTAGATCCCCTCTACCCCGGAGTACGGTCGCCAGGTGACCCCGGTTCACCGGAATTACTACGTGTACCCACTTTTGGGGACACGTGCCGGCCGTCCCCGAGGCTGGCCGGTTCCGCCGTCGGCAATTGTTTTTCATCCTCAGGTACGTTCGGGCCATGACGGAAATGTCGCCGATCCCGGTCCCCGACCTCGTGATTACCGGATTACCCAGAATGTCTGGCGCGCCTCGAACGGGATGCGAATTAAGACGGAACATTCGTGCTGCGTGGAAATTATTTGTACAAATACAGCCGTTAAATTTCCGCGCAGCACGGAATTTCCGCGTTGCGCGGTGGTGAAGGGCAAAGATCCGAGCTGGCCTGCGCCCCGGCCAGCGCCATTGACGCGCTGGAGGCCCTGGATCTTCAAATTCTGTATGCGGGCGACGGCCGCGCTGGGCAACGTGGAAGAAAGGGCTTCGCGGAGGAAAGGGCTTCGCGGAGGAAAGGGGCGCCGGTTTCCGAAGCGCCTTTTCTTCCAAAAGACCCCTATCTTCCGCGAAATGTCCGGCCCGTGTGCCCGCTACGTGGCGATACGCGTAGTTCGCCAAGGCTGGCAGGGCATCTCAGCGAAGGCGGCTGGGCCGGACCGCTCGTCTGCCGGCCTGCTAGTTTTGGCCTCATGGCGGACGACCTGGCGGAACGGCTTCGGCAGATATGCCTGACGCTGCCCGAGGTGACCGAGCGGCCCAGCCACGGCGCGCCGACCTGGTTCGTCCGGGACAAGCGCGCGTTCGTCACGCTGTGGGCGGACGGTCATCACGACAACCATTTCCCTCACCTGTGGTGTGCCAGTGTGCTGGAAACTCAGCAGGAACTGATCGCGGCCGACCCGGCGCGGTTCTTCCGCCCGCCATACGTCGGCCATCGCGGCTGGACCGGCGTCCGCCTGGACGGCGATCCCGACTGGACCGAGATCGCCGAACTCTGCCAGGACGCATACCATCTGATCGCGTCGCCCCGCCGCACGCGATAGGACCGCCCGCACCGTGCCCTCGTTACGGCAAATCCGGGCTAGCGGACGACGAACGAGCCGTGCATGCCCATCTGGGCGTGCCCGGGCATGGGACAGATGTACTGGTAGCTTCCCGTGGTGCCGGCCGTGAAGCTGAAGGTGTTCGCGCCGTCCCCGGCCGGGGTCGGGTCCCCTGCCGAGACTCGCCGTGCTGCCCGGGGCCAGCGCATACATCTACGCCGTCCGGGTCGAGGCACCCGGCGGGCCGCGGACGGTCGTGGCCGCCTTGTCGCTCGGCGGCGTCGAGCTCAAGGTACGCGAAGCGGTCCTGTCGACCGTGGCGATCTGCGCGGTCGCGCTGGTGGTCGTGGGCCTGGTCGCCTGGCTGACGGCCGGCCGCGTCCTTCGCCCGGTGGAGCGGATGCGCATGCGCGCGGCGGCGATCACCACGAGCGGCGACCTGTCCGGCAGGCTGCCGCAGGCAGGATCGGACGAGCTCAGCAGGCTCGCCCGGACGCTCAACGGAATGCTGGCCTCGCTGGAACGCTCGGTCGACCGGCAGCAGCGGTTCGTCGCTGACGCGGCCCACGAACTGCGCACACCGCTCGGGGGCCTGACGGCTACCCTCGAGATCGCCCAGCGTCACCCGGATACCGGCCGCGACACGCTGGTCGGCGAGCTGCTGGCAGGCCACCGGCGTCTCAGCCGCACGCTCAACGACCTCCTTGTGCTGGCCGCCCTCGACGGCCGGGTCGCGGAGAGAATGACTCCGGTCGACCTCGCGGGCGTGGTGACCGACTGCTCGCGGCGGAGCGTGCCCGACGGCGTTTGCCTGCGGACCGGCAACCTGGAGCGCGCCATCGTGCTCGGCAATGGTGACCGATGACGGCCCCGGAATTACCGAGCCCGACCGCGAGCGCGTCTGGGACCGGTTCGTGCGGCTCGACGACGCGCGCTCGCGCGCGAGCGGCGGAAGCGGGCTCGGTCTGGCCATCACCAGGGAACTCGCGCTCGCGCACGGCGGGACGGCCACGGTGGTTGAGCGAGCGCCGGGTTCCGGAGCGGAATTCGTCATCCGGCTTCCGCTTGCTTAGATCTGCGAGCTGTTTACGTTATTGTTGACGATATTGTTTCTCATAGATAAACCAGAAGATTCCTTCAGGTTCGGTGGCCGCAGGACTGCTTAGCTTCCGTTCTGGCGCGACGGGCTGCTGCCTCTTCCTCGACAGCGAGAAAAGACGGCTGACAGCAGCACAGGACAGAAGGGCAATTGAATGCGACGCAGGACCGTGATCAAGGCGCTGGCCGGAGCAACGGTGATTCCGGTGGCCGCCGGCTGCGGCAGTTCGCCGTCCTCGAGTACGAGCAAGACATCCTCGCTTGCGTTCGATGCAAGCTCGTACACGACCAAGACAAAGACGGTGAGGACCGGTACCGGCACGAGGACGGTCAAGTACCGCTTCTACCGCAACAACATTTACGTACAGCGCCCGGTCAACTACAAGTACCAGTCTCTGAACGTCAGCGTGCCGGTAGAGATCGACGGCAAGGCCGTGGACGCGACCAGCGCCCCGATCATGTTCGCGATCAACGTCGGCGGCTACACCTCGTCCTCGACGTGGGGCGCCACCGCGCAGGGCGGCGGGGTGTCGGCTGGCTCCTTCGGCGGCGGCTTCGGCTCGTCCGGCCAGGGCGCCCCCGGCGGTGCTCCGGGCGGCCCGGGCGGCTCAAGCGGCGGTGCTCCGAGTGGATCCGGCCCGTCCGGGCCGGGCGGCGCCGCCCCAGGCGGCTCGTCCGCCGGGCTGGGCAGCTCGATGGCAAGTTACTACACGAGCTACGACGACGGTGAGATGGCACTTGCGGGCGGTTACGTGGTGGTGGAGCCGGGCTGCCGCGGGCGGGACCTGAAGTGGCCGGACGGCAGATACTACGGCAAGGCGCCGGCCATGATCGTCGACCTGAAGGCCGCGATCCGCTACCTCCGGTACAACAAAGGCCGGATCCCGGGAAACACCGACTGGATCATCACCTCGGGCGGCAGCGCCGGCGGGGCCCTGTCCACGCTGATCGCTGCATCCGGCAACAGCGCGCTGTACGACTCCGGCCTGGAGGCGCTCGGCGCGGCTGACGCCGACGACCATGTCTTCTTGTCCGCGAGCTACTCGCCGATCACCGACCTGGACCACGCCGACATGCAGTACGAGTGGATGTGGGGCACGCTGAAGTACAGCACGGGGAAACTGGTGAACCAGACGTACTCCAAGCAGCTGATCGACGCCTTCGGCGGCTACCAGGACACCCTCGCCCTGCCGGGCATCAACGGGTACGGGACACTCACGGCGGAGAACTACGCAGCCTACTTGCTGACGGATTACCTGAAGCCAGCCGCCACCAAAGCGCTGAGCCAGACGCTGACGACGACCGGACGAGAGACCTACCTGAAGAAGAACACCTGGATCACCTGGTCCGGCGGCCAGGCCGCGTTCACCTGGGACAAGTTCCTTGACCACGTCGGCAGCCGCAGCAAGAGCGTCCCCGCGTTCGACGCCTTCGACCTGTCCGCGACGGAGAACTCCGTTTATGGCGACGCGACCAGCAATGCGCGGCACTTTACGCTCTATAGCCTGCGCCACGCCACCGGCAACTCCAGCGCGCAGCTCCCGAGCGATCTGCCGCAGACGATCGCCATGATGAACCCGCTATACCACCTGCGCCGGAAGAACCCCTTCCGCGCGCGCTACTGGTGGATCCGGACCGGCACCCTCGACACCAACACCGCGCACACCGTCGTATGCAACCTCGCCGCGATCACCACCGGACTCGGCGACAACGTCAACTCAGCTCTGTACTGGGACGGAGGCCATGCCGTCAACTACGACTCACCAGACCTCATCGAATGGATCGGCAAGCTGACCGGCTACTCCCTCGCTTAGCGCGCCCATAACTCGCCTCCAGCGTGCGCAGGACCTGAGAGGTCATCTTCACATCGGTGCCCGCGTGCCTGGCCACCGTGAGCTGGTTGGGGTGCTGGTCGCGCGAGTTCAGCCACCAGGCGGAGGCGAGCAGCACGAACTGGACGTGGGTGAGGCCCAGCGGGGCCAGCGCCGCGGCCATGTCACGCTGCCAGCGCAGCGTGACATGCCACAGCAGGAAGCCGGGGCTCTCGTCGGGGTCGAGCGCCACTAACCCTCCGTGGCGATAAGGGCGGCGAGGACCTCGGGGAAGTCGGCGGTGATGGCCGGGCCGAGTTCAGGACCGATCTGGCCGGCGGCCGGGCCGGTGATCTCGGTCCGGTACGTGATCCGGGTGCGGGCCGTACGGTGTCAGGACTGGGCGAGTCAGGACTGGGCGTAGTTGCTGGCGCCCCACCAGTCGACGGCGACGACGGGTTCGTCGCCGACCACCCAGGCATCGTGCCCCGACGGCAGGGCCGTCACCTGGCCGGGTACCGCGTCGAACGTGGTTCCGTCGGCCATCTCGATGCGCAGGGTTCCCGCGACGTGGTACTGGAAATGCGGCGCCTCGCACAGCGTCGTGCCGGCGATCGGCTTGACGTGTTCGGACCAGCGCCAGCCCGGCCGCAACACGAGCCGGCCGATGTCGCTGCCGCCGACGTGCAGCAGCTCGAGCTTCCCGCTGGGGAACTCCCTGACGTCGTCCGGGTCGGCGAAGTCGCGATGCTCGGCGGACGGAGGGGCGGCGACTTCGTCCCACGCTTGCAGGCAGGACTGGCGGGTGATCAGGCCATCGCGCAGGTCCAGCACCGCCTGGCAGATAACCCGTGTCCCGCTGGGATAGCGGCAGGCCTGAACGAAGGCCGCGCCGGTGTCGCTGACCACGAGCCGCTCGACCTGGTGCGTCATGTCCCGCCCGCAAAGGTCCGCGAAGTACTCGCCGATCGCCTGGCGGCCGCGGATGATCCTTGGCTTGCTCGGCTGGTCGATGTGGTCGGAGATCCGCAGCTCCGCGTCCTCGGCGTACAGGCCGAGCAGGGTGGCCGCGTCGCGCTCCTCGATGCCCCGGCGGAGCGCCTCACTGTCGAATTTAACACCGTCGAATGAACCCATCTGAATCTCTCCCTGTTGAGTGGTGGTGCTTCCGGGGACGACAATTTCTCCGTATCGTCAATACATCGTCAAAGTGCTGGTCGGAGGGGTGGGCGGCCATGCTTGACATCCGGGTATTCGGAGAGCTCCGGCTGGCCGGAGCGGCCGCTGGGCTTACTTCGAGCGCTGCGCTGCCGGCCAGCCGGCGAGCCCGCGCGCTGCTCGGCTGGCTGATCGTGCACCCCGGGCGGCAGCCCCGGTCCCGGCTGGCCGGGCTGTTCTGGCCGGACGTGCTGGAGACCAGCGCGCGAGCCAGCCTGCGCAGCGCGATCTGGGCGCTCCGTCCCGCCCTCGGGCAATGCCTGATAACCACCCGGGACACCGTGTCGCTCGGCGGCGATCTTCGCGTCGATCTGTGGGAGTTCCGGCGGCTGGCCGGGACCGGCGAGCCCGCGGCGGCGGTCGCGCTGGCCGACGGAGAGCTGCTCCAGGAGCTTGACGACGACTGGGTGATCGACGCGCGCGAAGCGCTGGACCGCGACATCGCCGGCGCGCTGGCCGAACTGACCGAGCGGGCCAGGGCCGCCGGGGACCCGGCCGCCGCGCTCGGCTGGGCGCGGCGCCGGGTCGCGCTGTGCCCCCTGGACGAGGCGGCTGGTGCGGCGCTGATCCAGGCTCTCGCCGACGCCGGCGAGGAGGCGGGCGCGGCGGAGGCGCTCGGCCGGCTGCGGCAGCGGCTCGGCAGCGAGCTGGGCGTGCCGGTGTCCGAGGCGACCGAGGCACTCATCGAGCCGGTTCCACCGATGGGAAGCACCGGCATGATCGGCCGGGACCGGGAGCTCACCGAGCTGACGCGATCATGGCGCGGGGCGCTTTCGGACGCGGGTACCACTGTGGTCATCGAGGGGGAAGGCGGGATCGGCAAGAGCCGCCTGGTCCGGGAACTGGCCGACCGGGCCGCTGGCACCGCGGTTGTGGCCGGCACCGCCGTCGGCCAGAGTGCGCCGTTCGCGATCTGGACCGAGGCGCTTGGCGATCTTCTCACCGTGACCGGCCCGCCTGAGCCCATGCCGGGCTGGGCGGCTGACCTGGTACAGATCGTTCCGGCTCTGGCGGACCGGGCCAGGCCGCGACCCGGTGGCGATCCGATGCTGGAGCGGGTCCGGCTGTGTGAGGCCACCGTGCAGTTCCTCGGCTGGGCCGCGGCACGCGCGCCGTTGCTCATCGCCTTGGAGGATCTGCACAACGCGGACACCGCGAGCCTGGACCTCGTCGCCTACGCGGGGCGCCGGATCGGGCGGCTACCCGTGCTGCTGGTGCTGACCAGGCGTGACCTGCCGAGCCGTCAGCATCTCGACGCGGTCCTCGGGGCGCTCCGCGCGCGCGGCGCACTCGGCGGCGAGATGCGCCTCGGACCGCTGACGGGCGAGGCCGGCCGGCAACTCGTCGCCACGACGGCCGGAGGGCTGCCGGACGAGGTCGTCGACCGCATTGTTCAGCTGGCCGGCGGCAATCCGCTGCTCGCGGTCGAGGCCGCACGTGCCGCCGGGAGCGGTGAGCTTGCCGAGCTGGATCTGAGCGGCCTGGATCTGCGTGAGCTGGATCTGGGCGACACCGTGCGCCGCGCCATCAGCAGGTTGTCCACCCCGGCCCGTCTTTTCGCGGAGTTCCTCGCCGCGGCCGGGCGTGACCTGGACCGGGCCGAGACGGCCGCGCTTCCGCTGCCCAACCCGGCCCGTGACGCCGCGGAGGCACTCGGCTCCGGGCTGCTGCGGACCCGCGAGGGCCGGACGGGGTTCCGGCACGACCTGCTGCGAGAGGCGGTGTACGACGCCATTCCGGATCCGGTCCGGGCCCGGCTGCACGGCGAGATCGCCCGGGTGCTACGCAAGCACGGAACAAGGGGGCGGCGTGGCCCCCGCGCGGTGGAAATCGCCCGGCACCTGCGGCTGGCCGGCCAGGACGAGCAGGCCGTGAGCCAGCTTGCCCTGGCGGCCCGGGACGCGCGTGCCGTCGCGGCCATGGCCGACGCGGCCGGCTTCCTCGCCGAAGCGCTGGCGATCACGCCGGACGACGCCGACCTGGCCGTCGAGCTTGCCGAAGTGGAGGCGTTCCGCGGTCTGCTGGCCGGCTCTGATCGCGCCTTCGATCATGCCCTCGAGTGCATCGCACCGCGGGACTCCGGCGCCCTGGTCAGCGCGTGGCTGCGCCGCGGACGATGGCTGCGCGGCGGAATCTGCCATCCGCGCGAATCGCACCGTTCCTACCGCAGCGCGCTGGACGTCCTCGACCGGGACCCCGACGGCGACCTGCCCGCGCGGGCCGAGGCGCTGGCCGGACTGGCCTGGGCCGAAGCCGTCGCCGGAGATCCGGAGGCGGTGGACGGACTGCTGGCGGAGGCGGAGCGCGTCCTAGCGGGCGCCTCGCCGGGAGACCTGCTCGCGCACGACATCGGGGTGGCGCGTGGGCACGCGCTGATCAGGGCGGGCCGGTTCACCGAGAGCTTCGGCCCGCAGATCGCGGCCAGTGCCGCGGCGGGCCGGGCCGGCCGCCCGGACATGGCCTACAGCTGCCTGAGTAACGCGGCCAGCGCGGCGGCTTGCGCCGGAGAGTTCGGCCGGGCGCTGGACTTCGCGGACCGGGCCCTTTCCCTGGTGACGCCCAACGGACTGCTCCGGCTATGCGTCTACGCGCAGGTGGCGCGATCAGCGATCCTGCGCCGGCTGGATCAGCCGGCCCAGGCGGGGCAGGCCTGCGACGCGGCGGCCGGATATGCCGCCCGGATCGGGCTGCCCGAACTGGACGGCCTGGTACACACCGAACGCGGGCTGCTCGCCCTGTCCTGCTCGCGGCCCGCTGCCGCGGCGGCCGGACTTGCCGCGGGCCTTGAGCTCGGCGCTCCGGTCAGCCGGGCCACGACCCGGCTGCGTCTGGCCGAGGCTCTCGCGCTGTCCGGCCAGCCGGGACCGGCCGAAGCCGAGCTGCGTAACGTGGTGCTGGAGCCGGTCGGCCCGGCCGACTTCCCGGCCACGCTGGTCGCGCGGATGAGCCGGGTACAAGGCCTGATCGCCGCCGCCCGCGACGACCTGCCGCTGGCTCAGCGGCGGCTGGCGGACTCACGGGCCGCCTGGCAGCGGATCGTGGCGACCCTGGACAGCCGGCAGGCCGGTGCCGGCTACGTGGCATCGCTCATCGACCTCGGCCGGCCGCCGGTCAGCTCACTGATCGAGCCGGCCGCCGAACTCGCCACCGTAACCGCCGAACTAGCCAGACTGGGGGATAACACTCCCTCGGAGGGAGACAACAGTGCCTTCGTTCGACCAGAGCATCCTCAGTGACACGGCACCGGAAGAAGTCTGGAAGCTGCTGTATGACCCGGCGCGGTTCCCGGACTGGTGGGCCGGCGTCGGCTCAGTGGAGCCCAGGGAGTCCGCCTCCGGGTACACCATGTACCCGGAGGGCTACCCGGACTTCCCGATGCCGCAGGCGCTGACGGTGAGCCAGGACGCCGGCTCGGTGGAGATCTCCTGCCTGGTCTCCGACCTCTGTTTCGCCTGGCGGCTGCGGCCGCACGGGACCGGAACCGAGATCAGCGTGCACGTCGAGATCCCGGACTGCGAGGCGCGCCGGCTGGACGCCCAGCAGGAGCTCATCCGTCAGTCGCTGATCCGGCTCGCGACCTTGCGCACCTGAACGGCTGGTTCATTCGTTTCTCGCGACCTCGGGTCCGGTGATGCGTTCCAGCAGCGGGAACGTGGCCGCGATGATGCCGAGGGCCGCCAGGACCCCGCCCGCGGTGATGAGATAGTAGGCGGCACCGGGCGCCACCAGGGGGTGCTGCATCACCAGGTCGGCGTACATCGCGGTGGCGCCGAACCCGGTGCCGATCGCGAGGACGGCGCCGGCCAGCAGCGGGACGGCGGTTTCCAGCGCGACGACGCGGCGCAGCATGGCGAGCCGGGCGCCGGTGAGCCGCAGCAGGCTGAACGGCCGCTTGCGGTCGGCGAGCCCGGCCGCGATGGCCGCGGCCAGCGTGCAGCCGGCGATCGGCAGGCTCACCAGGATCACCACGTTCGCGAGCTGCTGGTAGGCGTTGTTGGCGGAATCATCCTGCCCGATCATCTCGGCGATGCTGGACGGCGAGCCGCTGGCGTACGCGGGCGCGGTCTCCAGCACCGTATTCGTCGTCTCGACCGCCGCCACCGAGCCGTCCGTCGCCACGTTGATGGCGTCCACCCCGAGGCTGTCCAGCCGTGCGGTCGGGACGTTCGCGGCCGGCCAGGTTATGGCGGTTGCGTCCATGCCGAACATGGGGCCGTTGAATCCGTCTTCTGGGAACGCCGCCGTTGCCGCTCCGGCCGGGCAGCGGCCAAGCGCGGGAACGGTCGCGAGCTGCGCGCAGGAGACCACGCCAGCCGGGGTCGGGCTGGGGAGGCCGCCCTGGTTGACGCCGATGCCGTGATATCCCGCGGGGATGTTCAGCCCCTGGACCGCGCGAACCACGAGCACTCCTTGGACGCCGTGGACGCCGCGCAGCCGAGCGGTGAGCGGCGCGGCGGGCGCGGCGGGTCCCGGGCCGTTCCCGGACCCGACTGGCCCGACATCATGTGACGCATCCGCCAGCTGGTCCGTCACCACGTTCGTCTCGGCGGCGCTGCCCCACCTCGTGAGGTCCTTGGCGTCCTGCGTGGTGATGGCCACCACGGCCACGGTGGTGACGAGCAAGGCGAGCACCAGGCCGCTGACGGAACGGAAGGCGGCCTTCGGGTCGTCGGCGATGCGGCGGGCGGCGATCAGCGCGCCGGGGCGGCTTGTCCGCCGGGCCATCACCCTCGCCACGGCCATGGTGAGCCACGGACCCGCGATGATCAAGCCGACGATGATGAGCAGGAAGCCCAGCAGGAGCACCGGGATGTCCGAGGTCGCGTTGGCCGGGCGGCCGTGCACGATCAAGAAGCCGAGGTCGGCGAGCCCGGCCAGCAGCGGCAGCGCCCGCCAGGCACGCGGCGGCTTCGGCGTCACCCGGCGGGTGACGCCGAGCGGGGAGATGCGCACCCGGCGCAGCGCCAGCAGCGCGGCAGCGGCCGCGGTCGCCGGCACGCCGATCGCGACCGCGACGATGTCCGGTACGCTGAGCGCTATTTCCTGGGGGAAGAACGGCTGGCCGATGAACGGGATGCCCGCGACCGGGACGCGCAGCAGGAGGAAGATCCCGAACCCGGCGACCATCCCCACGATCCCGGCCACAATCGACTCCATGGCGGCGAGCTGCGAGACCTGCCTACGGGTCGCGCCGACCAGGCGCATCGCCGCGAACCGCTGCTCACGACGGGCCGCGGACAGCCGGGTCGCGGTGGCGATGAAGATCAGCACCGGGGCCAGGATGGCCAGCGCCACGACGGACAGGATCAGGTCGATGGCACTTTTCCCGCCTCCCCCGTCGGGCGGGGTGAAGTTCAGGCCCGTGACGTTCCCCTGGTCCACGCCGCCGTCGCGGGCGGGAACCTTCTGCGCGATCGACGTGACCTGCACGCTGCCCGGTGTGTGCGCAAGCTGCGCCGGGGTGCGCCCGATGACGATGACCAGCGAGTTCGGTGACGGCAGCCCGGCGTCGCCGATCGTGCCCGCCAGGCGGCCGGGATAGCGGTCGGCGAGCTCGCCCGCCGGGTTACCGCGCAGCAGCGCGACGAGCGCGGGCGAGGCGTAGTACTGGCCCGGCGCCGGGTCGTGCGCGAGGCCCGGCGGCACCGGTGACGAGGCGCCGGTGGCGGCCACGTCGAAGCGGTCGATCGCCAGGCGGCCGAAGCTGTCGCCGCTGGGGTGCCACCACAGCGGGGCGACGCCCGCCGTCCGGGCAGAGGGCAGGGCCGGGGCCGGTGGCAGGGCGGAGGTGCCAGTCCAGAACCATCCGTGGCGGTTGTTCCAGGTGGTGACCGCGTTGGTCGCGGCCACGGCGGTCAGCAGCAGGCCCACGCCGAGGCCGACCGCGGCGGTCAGGACGATCAGCCGGGTGATGGCCTCGCGGCCGCCGCTGATCATCAGGCGCAGTCCGAGGGGGATCACGGCATGGTCCCGGTGAGCGTGCTGACCCGGCCGTCCCGGACGATGACCTCGCGGTCGGCGTAGGCGGCGACCTGGGCGTCGTGGGTGACCAGCACGACGGTGGTGCCGCGGTCGCGGACGGCGCCGGTAAGCAGGTCCATCACCAGCTCGCCGGACACCGAGTCGAGCGACCCGGTCGGCTCGTCGGCGAACAGCACGGCTGGCTCGGCGACCAGGCCGCGGGCCAGCGCGATGCGCTGTGCCTGACCGCCGGAAAGCTCCCCGGACCTGCGGTGCTGAAGCCCGTCCAGGCCGAGCACGCTGAACCACTTCCTGGCCGCGGTGATCGCCGGGCCGCGCCGGGTGCCGGACAGCAGCAGCGGCATGGCCACGTTCTCTTCGGCGGTCAGCTCCGGGACCAGCTGACCGGACTGGAACACGAACCCGAAACGGTCCCGGCGCAGCGCGCTGCGCTTGTCGTCACCGAAGGTGTCCAGCCGCTGCCCGCCGAACCAGACCTCCCCCTCCTCGGGTACCAGGATGCCGGCCAGGCAGTGCAGCAGGGTCGACTTACCCGATCCGCTCGGCCCCATGACCGCGACTATCTCGCCCTGCCGGACTGCCAGCGAGGCGCCGCGCAGCGCCGGTGTTTCGCCGAATGACTTCGCCAGGCCCCGCGCCTCGAGGATATTCACGGTCCCGGGCTGGTTCGCGGTCATCGGCGCACCGCGCGCGAGAGCAGGTCCAGCCGGGCCGCGGTGCGGTCGATCCATCGAAGGTCAGCCTCCAGACGGTAAATGGAATGGTCGGCGAGCAGCACGTCGAGCGGCTCCCCGCCTCGTTTCAGTTCGGTGAGCTCGCGCATCCGCTGCAGGTGCGCCGCCCGCTGGATGTCCAGGTAATTGCCGGCCGGCCGCTCGAGCATCAGGGCGAGCACCACCTTGGCGAACAGTTCGCTCTGCAGGTCCGGCTCCGGCGGAGCCGGCTCGGCCAGCCACCGGTCCACATCGGCGGCGCCCATCTCGGTGATGACGTACCGCCGTCGTTCGGGCCCGGCCTCCTGCTCGACCGGTCCGGCGACCGCCTTCCCGTCCCTGGCCAGCCGGGAGAGGGTCGCGTACACCTGGCTGTAGCGCAGCGGCTTGCCCCGGCCGAAGTACGCGTCGTAGTCCCGTTTCAGGTCATATCCATGACTTGGCCCCCGCTCAAGCAGGCCAAGCAACGTCAGCGGAACACTCATACCCGAGAGAATACTCCAAGAGTATTCTCTCGGGTAGTAGCTTCAGGCGGTGATCCGGCTGGCGATCTCGGCGGCGCAGCCCCAGGACAGGGAGATGCCGGCGCCGCCATGGCCGTAGTTGTGCCACAGGACGCTGTCGCCGAGCGGCTCGGATTCCAGGCGCACCTCGGGGCGACACGGGCGCAGGCCGACCCGATGCTCCAGGATCCGCGCGCCACGCAGGCGAGGCTCGATGCTCAGAGCGTTAGCCACAATTCGTTCGCTGGTATGGGGTCTTGATTTTAGATCCCAGTCATTTTCCTCGACCGTGCCTCCCAGCAGGATTTCCGTGCCGTGCGGGAACATGTAGATGGTGCTGGGCTCGGGCTCGTCGCGGGAGATGAAGAACTCCTCGATGCCGGGGTTTTCCGCGATCACCACCTGGCCGCGGACCGGATACACGGCCGGGTCAGGCACCAGGTCGCGAGCGCCGATGCCGGCGCAGTTCACCGTGACCGTGGCTGTGCCAGCCAGCTCGTTCAGGGAGCCGACCGGGGAGACTTCGAGAGCGCCACCGGACTGGGTGAACCGGTTCCGCAGGTAGCCGAGGTAGACGGGCATGGTGGCCAGCGGAGCCGTGTAGTGCCAGCCGCCGGCGAAGCCCGGTGGCAGCTCGCCCGGCTCGCACAGGCGCATGCTGGGCAGCAGGTGCGACCAGTACGGGAGGTCGGGTTCGGTCCTGGTGACCTCCATGCCGCTGGCCATGCGAACGCCCGTGCCGGGTTCGGCGGCGAGCTTGGTCAGCACCTCCAGGCTGGTCTGCGCCCAGGTCACGGCGCGATCCTCGGGGCCGACCCGGACCGGACCCCACAGCGCTCCGGCCGCGACCGACGTGGTGTTCTCCGGCGGGACGGCGGTGCGTATCGTCACCGCCAGGCCGGCCTCGGCCAGGCAGATACCGGTGGTCAGGCCGCTGACTCCGGCGCCGATGATCAGTGCGTCCATAGTGTGAGCGTATTGTGGCATGCTGGCCCGGTGAGTGATGCGACCGATTCTCGCGCTCGGCTGCTCGACCAGGCGGCCGCGACCGACGCCGGCTCGGCCAGCCTGAACGACATCGAGCACGTGATCATCCTGATGCAGGAGAACCGGTCGTTCGACCACTACTTCGGCACCCTGTCCGGGGTGCGCGGGTTCTCCGACCCCCACGCGCTCCCGGGCGTCTTCGACCAGGTGGACCCGCAGGGACCAGGGGGAGTACTACAGCCGTTCCGGCTGTGGAGCGATCCGCCAGCGCGCGACGGGCAGAGCCTCAACGACATCTCACATACCTGGCCGACCCAGCATCTGAGCTGGAACCACGGCCGGATGGACGAGTTCGTGTCCGCCCATCTGGCCGCGACCGGCGCCGACGACGGGCCGGTGACCATGGGCTACTACACTCGCGCCGACCTGCCCTTCTACCACGCCCTGGCGGACGCCTTCACGGTGTGCGACAGCTACTTCAGCTCGGTGATGGGACCGACCGATTCGAACCGGGTCATGGCCATGTCCGGGACGATCGACCCTTCCGGCGAGGCGGGCGGTCCGGTGCTGGAGACCTACGTCGAGCGGGTCAACCACTACGGCTCGCTGCACTGGGAGACCTACCCGGAGCGGCTGCAGGCGGCCGGGGTGAGCTGGAAGGTGTACAGCGCCCGGCTGGGTGAGCTGGCGCTGAGCCCGTTGCCATACTTCAAGGCGTTCGCCGACCCGTTCTCGATCCGTGGCGCCGAGCTGGTCGCGCACGGGCTCACGCCGGATTTCCCCGATCACTTCATGGATGACCTGGGGCATGGTTCGCTGCCTTCGGTTTCGTGGATCATCCCGCCGCTCGCGCAGTGCGAGCATCCCGCCGCGCCACCCGCCTGGGGCGAGCATCTTATCCATACCGTCCTGTCGGCGCTGGTCGCCCGGCCGGACGTATGGGAGCGGACCGTGCTGTTCGTGGTGCACGACGAGAACGGCGGGTTCTTCGACCACGTGCCGCCGCCTGTCGCGCCTGCCGGGACACCGGGGGAGTGGCTCGTCCCGGGCACGGCGGGATTGCCGGCCGCGGCGGGCGGGATCGGCGGCCCGGTGGGGCTGGGGTTCCGGGTGGCGTGCCTGGTTGTCTCGCCGTACAGCCGGGGCGGTTACGTGTGCTCGGACGTGTTCGACCACACGTCGTTGCTGCGGTTCATCGAGCGGCGGTTCGGGGTCGAGGTGCCGAACCTGTCCGCCTGGCGGCGGAGCGTCACCGGTGACCTTACCTCCGCCTTGGGCCCGGTTGCCGATGCCACCGTGCCGCCGCTGCCGCAGACCTCGATCGGCGCCGCCACCAGCGTCGTCGAGCAGTCGGTGCTCAACGCGCTGGCCGGGAGCGTGGACCGGGGCATTCCGTATCCGCGGCCGACCGTTAACTCCATGCCGGTTCAGGAGACAGCGCCGGTCCGCCGGCGGCGAGGGTAGGGCCGGCCCGGATTAGCACGGTTCCCGGAACGTGTTTCAATGCTGGTGTGGAAACCAGCAGACTGGGAGGGAACCACCGGGATAGCGGCGACCGGGGAGACGGCCGCCGGGGAGACGGCCGCCGGGGGAGGGTGACGATCAGGCAGGTCGCCGACCTGGCCGGGGTCTCGATCGCGACCGTCTCACGGGTGCTGAACGGCCATGCGGACGTGTCCGATCAGACCCGCGAGACGGTCCAGCGGGTGATCAGGGAACACGGATACCAGGCCAGCACGAGGGCGCACACGCCGCCCACGGGCCGGGTCGGGGTCTCGATGCCGATGGTGCATCCCGGCTATTTCGCCCAGATCCTGTCCGGGGCCGCCGAGGCGTTGTATGAGCGTGACATGCGGGTGGTGCTCTGCCCCACCCGCCACTCCCTGACCCGTGAGCTGTCCCTGCTGGACCGGCTGGCCGATGGCGAGGCGGACGGCGCGGTGCTCGTGCTTCCCGAGGAATCCGGACGGGAGCTCGCGACGCTGGCCGAGCACGGCCTGCCGTTCGTGGTCGTGGATCCGCGCGTCGAGGTCGGCGAAGGCATCCCGGTGGTGTGCGCGGCGCATTCTTCCGGGGCCGCGCAAGCGACCCGGCACCTGCTGGATCTCGGCCACCGGCGGATCGGGGTGATCGGCGGCCCGCGGGACTGGTTCGCGACGGAGGAGCGGCTACGCGGCCACTTCTCGGCACTGGCCGAGCAGGGCGCGCTGCCCGATCTGTCCTACGTCCGCTATGCGAAATTCCGCATGGACGCCGGCCACGATGCCGCGATGGAGCTCCTCGATCTGCCCGAACCGCCCACGGCGATCTTCGCGTTCAACGATGGCATGGCGATCGGCGCGATCCGGGCGGCGGCGGAGCATGGCCTTCGGGTGCCCCGGGACGTCTCGGTCGTCGGCTTCGATGACACCATCGAGGCGGCCATCACGACACCGGCGCTGACCACCGTTCGCCAGCCGCTGGCCGAACTCGGCCGCACCGCCGTCAGCCTGCTGCTGCGGCAGCTGGAGAACCGGCGCCTGGAACCGCTCCGCGTCGAGCTCGAGACCAAGCTCGTGGTGCGCGATTCCACCGCCGCGCCTCCGGCATAGCGGGACCCCGCGATTGGCGGCGGCACCAGGACCCTGTTGGCAGCGGCACCAGGGACGGTACCGGGACCCTAGTGGCGACGGTGAAGGGCATTGACCGGCGTGAGCGCGGCTGTTACGGTTTTCCCGGAAATGTTCCGGTAACTTCCGGGAGTGTGCCCATGGCCGTGACCGTCCCCCGCCGTCTGACTGTTGCCGTTGCGTCAGCGCTGCTTCTCGGCTCGCTGGCCGTGGCTACCCAAGCCTCCGCGGCTTCTGGCACCGCGAAGGCGGCCAGCAGCGACCGGGGCTTCGGGCCCGGTACGCGGTTCTTCGTGCCCTCGCCTTCGCCGGGCGCGCCGCAGCAGATCCTGAAGCTGGCGAGCAGCGGGGATGTCAAGGACGCGGCGCTCATCGTGAAGATGGAGACGATACCGCGCGCGGTGTGGTTCAACAGCGGCACACCGGCTCAGGCGCAACAGCAGGCCACGGTGACGATGTTCGAGGCGGCGCGGCAGCATGCCGTACCCGTGCTGGTCGTCTACGACATTCCGGGCCGGGACTGCGCTCAGTTTTCCGCGGGCGGCGCGCTGAGCCAGGCCGATTACGAGGCGTGGATCAACGGGTTCGCACGCGGAATCGGGCGCGGGAAGGCCATCGTCATCCTGGAACCGGACGCCCTGGGCAACATGCCGTCCAACTGCGGCCTGCCAGCATCGGTTTACCCGTTCACCGACAGCGAGCGGATCGCCGAACTGCAGTACGCGGTCAGCACGCTCGAACGCGACCCCGGCGCCAGCGTCTACCTGGACGGCACGCACAGCGCGTGGCAGTCCGTCGGCACGATGACGCAGCGGCTGCTCGAAGCCAACGTGGGCAGCGCCCAGGGATTCTTCCTCGACGTGTCCAACTACCAGCCCACCGCGGAGCTCGTGGACTACGGGACCTGGATCTCCGACTGCATCGCGATGGTCACCGACTCCGCGAACCCCTTCTTCAACAACCCCGCTGGCTGCGCGAGCCAGTACTTCCCGGCCACGCAGAGCGACTTCACCACGTGGGGCCTCACCACCCAGTGGTATGCGCAGAACATGGGCAACGCGGTCGCGAGCACGCACTTCGTCGTCGACACCAGCCGCAACGGTGATGGCCCCAACAACATGCAGAAGTTCTCCGCCGCGCCCTATAGCCAGCCGGCCAGCGTCATCAGCACCCTCGCCTCCGGGAACTGGTGCAACCCGCCGAGCTCCGGGCTCGGGCTGCGGCCGACCGCGGACACCGGTGTACCGCTGCTCGACGCGTACCTGTGGGTCAAGACGCCTGGTCAGTCCGACGGCCAGTGCGACGCGGCGGGTGGTGTGCGGGCCTGGGACTACAGCGCCTACAGCCTGCCGGGATGGCCCACGACTACGGCGGCGCAGTCGGTGTTCGACCCGCTGTGGGGGATCGACGACCCGGCCGCCGGCGCGTGGTTCCCGCAGCAGGCGCTTCAGCTGGCCCAGCTAGCCAGCCCCGCCCTGCCGGCCAGGTAAGCCCCGGTCTGAGCGCGGACGGACCAGGGTGAAGGTCTCGAACTCGGTGTAGTCCGGGGTTGGCGCGCCCTTGGCGCCGGACGCCGGGTTCACCGGATCGGCGCCCACCGCGTGGTAGTGCGTGACCCGGATACTGGTGTAACCGCCGTGGCTGCCCGGCCCGGAGCCACCTGTCCCGGAGCCACGTGGTCCGGAGCTACCTGGTCCGGAGCCGGGGTCGACGTCGAACACCGCGATACCGTAGCCGGTCGAGGTGTCCCGCCTGGCCGACCAGACGGCGTCCTCGACCGCGTCGGAACCCGGGCGGGTGTAGACGCCCGGCGTGGAAGTAGGTACCGGGCGGTTGGCGCGCGTGAACACCTTCGCCTGGCGCTGCCCGTCGGCGCTGTCGAGGCCATAGGAGTCCAGGGGCGCGCTGGTGCCGCCGCAGCCGAGGATGAGGTGAACCGTGCCCTGGCTGGTGTCGAACACCCCGCTGTCGGTCGTGGTCACCGGGTGCGGACGCATGGTGTTGACAGCGGCGCCGGTTGCCACCTCCTGACCCACGTCGGCATCGAAGCCACGGCACGGGAACGACCTCTCGTAGTCGTGGTCGTGGCCGTTCAGCACCAGGTCCACCTCGTACCGGTCGAACAGCGGCAGCCACGCCGCGCGTATGCCAAGGTCCGACCCGTTTCCAGTAGCCGATGATGACAAAGCGCACTGGTGCGTCTGCACGATGATCCAGTCGATGGACGGGTCGCGGCGCGCGGCGGCCAGCGTCCGCTCCAGCCACCGGGTCTGTGCGCCACCGGAGTAGCCGGCGATGTAAAGCGACGTACCGGGCTGGATCGGCGGGTTGCCGGTGGACGCGGCGGGGACCAGCTGCGCGGGGCCACCGACGAACGCGCCCGCGTCCTGGTAGATCACGTCGTCCGCGTTCAGCGACACGAACAGCGCCGAACCCACCCGGAAGGAGTACCACCGTCCGGCGAAGCCGGGAACCTGATTGTCCGGCAGCATGTACCGGGTCAGGTAGGAGGTGTATCCCTGTGGCCCGTTGCCGAATTCCACCTCGTGGTTGCCCGGGCACGGCATCCATGGCCGGTTCGTGGCCGATGACTGGTTGTTGTTGCCGAAGTCACGCCACACCTCCGGCTGGAAGCCCGGATTCAGGTTCGCGTAGCACAGGTCCCCGTTGAGCAGGTGGAACAGCGGCTGGAAGGACTCCACCGCCTCCACGGCGTACGCGGACTGGCCATAGGACAGCACCCACTTGGTGTTCGGGGTGGCAAGGTCGCCGAAGCTGGTGAAGCGGAACGGATGCCGGCCGGCCTGTGCGGTCTGGAACGTGGCGGTGAACGGGTCCGCGGCATCCCCGTCGTTGTCGGCGGTGACGGCGTACGCGTAGGTGGCGCCGGGCCGCAGCCCGCCGACCCGCGCGTGGTAAGTCCAGACCGTCTCCCCGTTGAGGCCGTCGGTGTACTGGCGCTGTTCGGCCGGGATGACCCGCTTGCCGATCCGGACCCGCGGCCTCAGCGCCCGGTCGGGCGATGCCCATGAGACGACCACGCTGGTGGTGGGATCCTCACCCCAGGTGAGATGGATCTGCTCGGGGGTTCCGTCACCGGCTCCGCTCCTGGGCCCGCCCAGCCGGGTGGTGGAAGCCTGCGCGGGACTGGCTGCGGCCGCCAGCAGGCCAGTGCCGCCCGCCGCGGCGAGCACCTGACGGCGGGAGAGCGGATTACGGGGTATCGGCATAACGGAACTGTAACGGCGTCGGGTG
>Ga0213881_10000160_pt1 | contig 55426 bp, 59 predicted proteins | sample BarmaccoBMER_R08_FD_160104 | JGI IMG/M metagenome (GOLD analysis project Ga0213881, IMG submission 160104) | Barbacenia macrantha exposed rock microbial communities from rupestrian grasslands, the National Park of Serra do Cipo, Brazil - ER_R08 ...
CGCAGCTACGCCCGCTCCCAGACCCAATGCACCGGCTACGACGTGCTCACACGCCGTTCCGTGCGTGAAAAAATAACCACGTCCGCCTCTTGACTTAACGGACATCAGAGGATGACGGCGGTGTTTGCTGCACGTCCGCATCCGGCGGACAGCGCTGCCGTTCGACACTTCGCACCGAATCACGGCCTAGTCGGAACTCGCCAATTCCGCAGGGCCGCCGGCATGAGCGACGATCGGGCGTTGCGCGCGTTTCACAATGCCCGGCTTAAGAAGCTGCAAAAGCAAGGCTACGACGTCGGCGCCGCGTTCGCGCGCGCGCACGCGCTGCATCAAAGCGGGCTCGCGTCCGAAGCCCAGGCGGCGTGCCGCGACATCCTGCGCAAGGTGCCGCGGCATTTTCAGGCGCTCCAGCTTCTTGCCATCACGGAATATCAGCACGGCCGTTACGAAGAGGCCGACCGGCTGCTCCGCCAGGCTTTGACCGTCGAACCCAACTCGGTCGCCGCGCTTACCAACCGCGGTGTCGTCCTGCACGAGCTGAAACGATTCGCGGAGGCGCTCGCCTGCTACGACAAAGCAGTCGCGATCCAGCCCGATTGCGCCGAGGCGATCAGCAACGGCGCCAATGCGCTGGCGCAACTCGAGCGCTTCGACGAGGCGGTGACGCGTTACGACCGGGCGCTTGCAGTGAGGCCCGCCTATCCCGAAGCGTTGAGCAACCGCGCCAATGCGCTGTTTCATCTGCGCCGCTACGACGAGGCGCTCGCGAGTTGCGATGAGGCCCTCGCGCTCAAGCCGAACGACGCCGACGCGCTGAGCAATCGCGGCAACACGCTCACCCACCTGCGGCGCTTCGACAAGGCGCTGGCAAGCCTCGACAAGGCGCTCGCGCTTAATCCGGGCTTGTCGACCGCCTGGATGGGACGCGGAAACGTCCTCATCCGCCTCAATCGCCACGGCGAGGCGCTCATCGCCTATCAGAACGCGCTGGCCGCCAAGCCCGATAACGTCAATGCGATGGTGCAGCTTGCGCAATTTCATGAACGACACGGGGAGATAGACCAGGCTCTGTCCTGGTACGACTGGGCGCTCGCGCTCAAGCCCGACTTCGCCGACGCGATTTCCAACCGGATATTCACCCTCGATTTCGCCAATGATGTCGGGGTCGAGGAACAGCAGGCGGCGCGTAAATATTGGTGGCAACACATCGGTGCGAAAATTGCCGGGAAGTCTCGATTTAGGTACGACATCGACCCCGATCCGGCACGGCGCATTGTGCTCGGCTACGTCTCGGCCGACTTCCGGCGGCATTCGGCGGCGGCGACGTTCCGGCCGGTGCTCCAGCATCATGACAAGACGCAATTCAAAATCGTCTGCTATTCGTGCTCAATTGCGCAGGATGAAAAGACGGAGGAGTTCCGCCGCATTGCCGATCGCTGGGTCGACGCGGGGCAGCTCTCCGACCAGACGCTGGCCGAGCGCATCGTCGCGGACAAAATCGACATTCTCATCGACCTCTCCGGGCACTCGGAGGGTAACCGGCTTGGCACCTTTGCGCGCAAACCGGCGCCGGTGCAGGTGACCGCATGGGGGCATGGGACGGGGACCGGCCTTCCGACCATCGATTATCTGTTCTGCGATCCGGTCACGATGCCCGTGAGCGTGCGCGGTTTCTTCGCCGAGAAGCTCTACGACTTGCCGTGCATCATCACGACCGAACCGCCGCCGCCCGGACTGCGCCCGGCGGACCCGCCCGTCCTTGCTAACGGGCACGTCACCTTCGGCGTATTCAATCGTATGTCCAAGGTTTCCGATGAAGCGCTGGCGGTTTGGACGGATATCCTCAATCGCGTGCCCGGCGCGCGGCTGCTGATGAAGGACGGTTCACTCGACGACGAATCCGTTCGCGCCGGCCTGAAGCAAAGGTTCGCCGCGCACGGGCTCGCGCCCGATCGGGTCGATTTCCTGGGCTATACCCCGCGCGAGCAGCACCTTGCGGCGTTTGCCAAAGTCGATATCTGCCTCGATCCGTTCCCGCAAAACGGCGGCGTGAGCACGTGGGACGCCCTGCACATGGGCGTTCCGGTGGTCGCCAAACTGGGGCAAGTGCCGGTGAGCCGCCTCTCAGGCGCGATCCTCTCCTCACTCGGTTTGCACGATTGGGTGGCGGCGAGCGCGACGGAATATGCGGACATTGCCGTGGCCGGTGCCTCTATGCCCGAACATCTGCGGCAATTGCGCCATGCGCTGCCAACAACGATCGCCAACTCCGCGTCGGGCAATGGCGAGCGCTACACCCGCGCGGTCGAGCAAGCGTACCGCTCGATGTGGCAGGGCTACTGCCGCACGCGGATTTGACGCGTTCTCAGCCGTTCACCGTTCCGAAATCCAACTTTACTTCGCTTCGCTTGCGAGGCGCTCTATAGCCGTGGCCGGCATATCGATTTCATCATTCTCTCCCCACGCAATAGCTGTCCCATCGTTCGTAATGTGAACGGTGCGAAAAAGCTCCGGATTGTCACGCAAGGGTCGATAGAACTTATAACTCAGGATTGCCGGCGCGAGATCAATCGTGGTCGGCGGAGAGCCGTTGAGGTTACCCACCCAGGTAACTCGGATCGACAAGTCACTGTCCGCCTCAACCCAACCAATTTGCGGCATCGGCGGCCCGAGTTGGACAATATCAGTCTCGCTCATTGCATCTTCTCCATTCCGACCACACCAGCCCCTCAGCGGTCGAAATCGACCGCGGTCGTGTTGGCGCCGCAGATGAGCACGCCGACCCTTTCGCCCGGCTGCGGGCGGTAGCGGCCCGAGAGCAGCGCCGCGAGGGGAGCGGCGGCGCCCGGCTCGGCGACGATACGGAGCGTGGACCACAGCGCCTTCTGCGCGTGCCGGATGGCGTCGTCGGTGACGAGCACCACGCGCTCGATATGCCGTTGCGCGATCGGAAACATCAGTTCGCCGACACGCCGCGGCGCAAGCGAGTCCGCGGCGATGCCTCCTGCCGGCGCGTCCACGGGACGTCCCGCAGCGAGCGCGCGCTCGAGCGTCGGCGAAAGCTCCGGCTCGACCGCCACGACTCTGATACGGCTCGCGTACCAGGCGGCGATGCCGCCGATGAGGCCGCCGCCGCCGACCGCGACAAGCAACGTGTCGAGATGCGGCGCCTGTTCCTCCAACTCCAGGCCGACGGTGCCCTGCCCCAGCAACGTCTCGGCCTGGTCGAAGGCGTGTACCGGAAGCGCGCCGGACTGCGCGATGTAGGCTTCGCTCGCGGCGAGCGCGTCGGCGTAGAGGTCGCCTGAGACGACCAACTCAGCACCGTACTCGCGGATGCGCGCGATCTTCGCCGGCGAGGAGACGGTCGGCAGGAAAATTTTGGCGCGCACGCCGCGCTTCATGGCGGCGTAACTCACCGCGACGCCGTGGTTCCCGCCCGAAGCCGCGCAGATGCCCACCGGCGGAATCTTCCGCATCAGCAGATTGGCGAAGGCGCCGCGCGCTTTGAACACGCCGGCGTGCTGCATGAACTCGAGCTTGAAGGTGAGCGCGACCGCATCGAGCCCGAAGTCGCTGCCGTTGGCTTCCATCACCGGCGTGCGCCGGATGTGCGGCCGGATCAACTGATAGGCAGCCGCGATGCTCTCACGATTAACTGGGTTGTCCAGCACGACCACGGTTATCTCCACACTTGTCAAACTTTGCCATAATGCCTACAATTGGCCTACAGGAGGCAGCGATGCCGACGCGGAACATAAGCTTGACCCGAGAACAAGATGCTTTTGTGGAGGACGTGGTCAAGTCCGGCGAGTATCAAAATGCGAGCGAAGCGATCCGCGACGCACTTCGTGCTCTGCAACAGCGGCGCAAGGAGGATGCTTTAAAGCTCAAAGCACTGCGCCAACAGATCAAAGCTGGAATTGATGCGCTCGATCGCGGCGATTTCGTTGAAGTCGCAGGATCGGAACTCGAGAGTTTTTTGGATCAGCTAGGGGCCGCATCCGGCAAAAGCCCGCGCTAAGCGATGGAGCGCTTCCGCCTCTCCGGCCTCGCTCGACTAGACGTGCCCCACATCCTCGTCACCAGTGCTGAACGATGGGGAAACGAGGCAAGGCGTCGGTATGCAGCCACGCTTGCGACAGCAATGCGTAAAGTTGCGGCCGATCCGCTGGGCCCGACGACCCGTGAACGCAACGATCTCGCACCCGGCATTCGCAGCTTTCACAATCGTCACGCCCGGAGCACCGAAGCCGCCGGACGAGTGAGCAGACCGGTTCACATTCTTTATTACCGGGTGATTGGACCGGAGTTGATCGAAATTGTTCGTGTTCTGCACGAACATATGGACCCTGCGCGACATTTGACGGACTAAATCGTTCTATACCCGCTCTCGGCCAGAAGGTCGGCGCCGGTCATGAAATTTCGCGCCATGACCGCGGCATTGGTTCTCATTTACGATTTACTGCGTAGCGTAGGCGACAGCCAGGCCAACGACGGCGGCAATCAGTCCCCACAGCACTGCGTCCCATTCCGAGCCGAAACAAATAGCTACGCCGATAACAGCGGCGACGATGGCCAACACGAAATAGGGCCGAGCTATCATCTGCGCCGCTCCCTTCCTCATCCAGCGCCCAGCATCGGCAACATCATCCTGTCTCCGTGATAGAGGTTGCTTACGAAGGCGGACGCAGCTGCGCGCCGATGAGTTCTCCTAAACCGTCGTATATCCGCCGTCGACCAATAGGTCGGCACCGGTCATGAAGCTCGCGCCGTCGGAGGCTAGGAACAACGCGGCCTGCGCGATTTCCTCCGGCTCGCCCAGCCGGTTGAGCAAATGCTTCGGGCCGGCCTCGCGGCGCGCCTCATCCATGTTGCCGTAGCGATGCAGCATGCGGCGCGTCGCCACGGCGCCGGGCGAGAGTGCGTTGACCCGCACGTTGTCCTTCGCGTGGTCGACCGCCATGGCCTTGGCGAGCTGGATCACCGCTCCCTTGGTCGAGCAATAGGCGGCACGGTGCGGCGCCCCCACGCGGCCGAGCTGCGAGGCGATGTGGATGATACTGCCACCGCCCGCCGCGATCATCATCGGCAGCACCGCCCGGCTCATCAAGAATGCGCCCTTCACGTTGACGGCGAAGATGCGATCCCAATCGTCGGGATCAAGCTCGAGCACGGTCGCGTTCTTATCGATGACGGCGGCGGCGTTGACGAGCACGCGCACCGGACCGAGCTCGTCGCGCGCCGCCGCCGCGGCCGCCTGAGTATCAGATTCCCGACTCACGTCGCAGGTGAGCGCGAGCGCGCGCCCGCCGGATTGTGCGATCGATTGCGCAACCGCTTTCGCCTGCGCTTGGTCGACATCGACGCACGCGACTGCCGCGCCGGCCTTGGCGAAGGTCTCGGCGATGGCGCGACCGATGCCGCTTCCGGCGCCCGTCACCAGCGCGGCTTTTCCCGTCAGCGGCGAATTGCTCACGATGTTCTCCTCCACTTTCACGTGCAAATATTGCGGTAAAGCGCTTCTATCGATCGCTCAAGCCGCCCAGCCAGGGCCTTGCTGGAGCTGTGCAAAAACCCATGTTGCGCCGGTATTTTTCACGAAATGACCCTTTGCGTGCCACAAACATCCGCGACTATCCAACCGTCGGGGTGGGAATAGTTCAGTCACCCGGCCGGGCGGTCCCGGCCGCCCAGGTTGCCCCCTGCCGATCGGGACCGCACCGTTCCGACTCTCATTTCCAATGCAGGATTGAACTGACAGCTGGCGTCGCGATTCCGAAGTTCGCCTGCCTTGCGGCCCGTTCCGGTGCGAACTTCGGAATCGCAGGACACCAGCATCTTTATTATTCTAGTGCCGCTTTGAACCCGAAGTTCGCAAACGCATCTAGCCGCGCACGTGTGCGAACTTCGGGTTCGCGGCACTAGCGACACATTCGTTTGGGCCGCGGCTTATAGCCTGCCCAGTTGCGAGCGGCCGACAAACCACGCCACGATGAAACACACCGCGGCGACGACGAGTGACGCTACGCCATGTTTGATGTGGACGTGCGCGGAGCCCGCCTCATAACCCGGCATGAATCCCGGAAGCGAGCCGGCAGGCACCAGCCAATAAACGCAGGCAATCACCAGAAAGATCACTCCCAAGACGACGAGCACTGAACGAATCATCACGGCCTCCCCTGCGGACGTTTTGGCTGGCGCATGACCTTGTCCGAAAACCGGTTCCCACTTTTCGGGATCATGCGCGGGTGATAGGGCGCGCACATAAGGCCAGGTGGGCCCAACTTTCAAGCGTTCCACAGGCGTTTAGGGCTGCCACGATATTGCCTGAGTTGGTGCGGATGCTTGCCACGGTCCAACACGGGAGGGGTGGATGGATACGTTCGGCCGCATCATCGACGAAAGGACGTTTGAGCTGCTGCTGGTCACCGGCGGCGCTCTCGTCATGGGCCTGCTGACGTTAATCTACCTGATCTAACGGACTTTCGAGAACTCACAAAGCCGCGGGCGTGTGCGCGCCGCGGCCGAGATAGGCTTCGCGCACGCGCGCGTCCTCGCGCAGCGCCGCACATGCGCCCGCGGCAATGATTGCGCCCGTCTGCAGCACGTAGCCGCGGCGCGCGGTCTCGAGCGCGTAGCGTGCATTCTGCTCGACCAGCAGCACGGTCGTACCGGCCGCGTTGATCGCGCGGATCGTGCGGAAGATGTCCTGCACGACGCGCGGGGCAAGGCCGAGCGACGGCTCGTCGAGGCACAGCAGCAGCGGCTCCGACATCATCGCGCGGCCAAGCGCGAGCATCTGCTGCTCGCCGCCCGACAGCGTGCCGGCGTTCTGGCTTGCGCGCTCAGCAAGCCGGGGAAACATGGCGAAAGCATTCTCCAGCAGCGCGCGCACGCGGGCCTTGTCGGCGCGGTGCTTGAAGGCGCCCAACTCCAGATTTTCGCGCACGGTGAGAAACGGAAACACCCGGCGGCCTTCCGGCACGAGCGCAATGCCGAGGCCGGCGCGCTCGTGCGAGGGCATGCGGGTGACGTTGCGTCCGGCAAAACGGATGGTTCCGCGCCGGGGCAGCAGCGCGCCGGCGATCGCGCGCAGGGTCGTCGATTTGCCGGCGCCATTGGCGCCGATAAGGGTGACGATCTCACCCGCGTCCACCGTGAACGTCAGGTCGCGGCAGGCGGCGACCTCGCCATAGGCAAGCTCAAGGCCCTCGGTTTCAAGCAGCGCCGTCACGATTCCGCTCCCAGATAGGCCGCAATCACGCCGGGATGCACCTGCACCTCCGCCGGCGTGCCCTCGAACAGCGGCTCGCCGTAATCCATCACCAGCACGCGGTCGGCGACGTTCATCACGAGGTCCATGTTGTGCTCGACCACGACGACGGCCATGCCGCGCTGGCGCAGCACGCGGATGCGCTCGAGCAGCGCCTCGACCTCGGCCGCGTTGAGCCCGGCGGCGGGCTCGTCGATCAGCAACAGGCGCGGCGCAGTCGCGAGCGCGCGCGCGATTTCCAGCATGCGCTGCTCGCCGTAGGAGAGCGCGCCGGCGAGCGCCTGTCCCCGCCCGGAAAGGCCGACGAACGCGAGCAGTTCCGCCGCCTCGGCACGGCAGCGCGCGCGATCGGCGCGGAACGCGGTGCCATGCCAGACGTATTGCCACGCCGGAATCCGGTGGCGCGCATGGAATCCCGCCACGACGTTGTCGATGACCGAAAGCTGTTTGAACAACCTGATTTTCTGAAACGTGCGGGCGAGCCCGTGGCGCACACGCGCGTGCGGCGGCAAGGCAGTCACGTCGAGACTGTTGAACATCACCGTGCCGGCGTCGGGCGGGTGCACGCCGCTGATCAAGTTGAGCAAGGTGGATTTGCCGGCGCCGTTCGGGCCGATGATCGCGAACACGGTGGCGGGCGCGACCGCAAGGGAAACGTCCTTGACGGCCCGCACACCGCCGAAGTTCTTGCTCAGCCCGACGGCGCGGAAGATCGCAGCCGCGTCGCTCATGGCTTGGCGCCTGCGGTCTGCCGCGATGACGCTCGCATGAGCCGATCGCGGGCGAGGCGCAGCGCTTGCGCGATGCCGCCCGGCATGAACAGCACGACGAGGGTCAGCGCCAAACCATAGACGATGAGCCGCAGATCGCCGATGCCGCGCAGGAATTCCGGCAAGACGGTAAGCAGGATGGCGCCGAACACCGGGCCGCTCAGCGTGCCCATGCCGCCGACGATCACCATGGCCAGGATGTTGAAGGACTCGGTGATGAAGAACGCGTCCGGCACCAGCGTGCCGACGAAGCCGGCATAGAAACAGCCGGCGCCGCCCGCCACCGCCGTCCCCACCGCGAAGGCGAACACCTTCCACAGGCGAGCGTTGATCCCGAGCGAGGCGGCGGAGACTTCGTCCTCGCGGATCGCGGTCAGCGTCTCACCGATGGGCGAGCGTACCAGCTGGTCGAGCAATACATACGAGAGCAGCGCGAAGCCGGCGACGAGATAGAACAGGTTGGCGAGGTCGGTGAAGTCGATTTGCCACCCCGGCAGCCCGACCGGCGGCGGGGGCGCGATGCCGTAGATGCCGAGCGGCCCCTGGGTGAGGCTGATCCAGTTGAGCAGCACCTGATAGGTGATGACGGCGAAGCCGAGCGAGGCGATGGCGAGGTAATGGCCGCGCAGGCGCACCGCGAACAGCGACAGCACCATGCCGGACAAGGCCGACGCGACGACGCCGCAGACGAAAGCCGGCCAGAACGGCAGGCCGAGCCGCATGATCAGCAAGGTCGAGACATAGGCGCCGATGCCGTAGAACGCCGACTGGCCGAGGTTGAGCTGGCCGGCGTAGCCGACGACGAAATCGAGCCCGATCGCCAGCATCACGTTAAGCGCGCAGACGATCAGGTTGGTGCGCCAATAGGAATCCCGAAAGACGAGCGGCAGCACGGCAATAACGCAGGCGGCTGCGAGGATGCCCCACCACCGCGCGCGGCCGGCGGCGGAATAGGCGTCAGACATTTTCTTCGCGCCGCTCGGCTATCAATCCGGTCGGCCGCACCGCCAGCATGAGCAGCAACAGCGCGAACACCACGATGTCGATCAGGCCGGGCCCGAGCACCTGGGTGGTGTAGCTCTCGATCAGGCCAACGATCAGCCCGGCGATGATCGTGCCCTCGACGTTGCCGAAGCCGCCGATGATCACGATGGCGAAAGCTTTGACGATCACCGAGGCGCCGGCGAACGGCGTGAGCACCAGCACCGGGCCGAGCATCGCGCCGCCCATGCCGGCGAGCGCCGAGGCGATCACGAACGTGAGCATGATCACCCGGTTCGGGTTGATGCCCATGAGGCCGGCGGTCTCGCGGTCCTGCGCCACCGCGCGCAGCGCCTTGCCGAGGAAGGTGAACTTCATGAAGGCGTAGAGCAGGCCGATTGCCGCGGCCGATACCGCGATGATCAGAACGCTCTGGGCGGTGAAGAACATGCCACCGAAGCGGATCACCCGCTCGCTGTAGGGCGAATCGAACGCGTAGGGGATCGGCCCGAACCACGCGAGCATGACGTTCTCGAGCATCACCGAGACGCCGATGGTGGCGATCAGCGGCAACAGCTCGTTACCGCGCTCGCGCAGCGGCGCGAACACCGCGGCATTGATGAGGAAGCCGAGCGCGGCGCCCACGAGGAGCGCGACGGCGATGCTCGGCAGATAGCCGCCGCCGAACGCGTGGGTGAAGAAATAGGCGGAGAACGCGCCCAGCGTGACGATGTCGGCGTGGGCGAAGTTGATCTGCACCAGCACGCCGTAGATCAGGGTCAGCCCGAGCGCGACCAGCACATAGAGGCTGCCGAGCACGAGCCCGTTGATGCCCTGCTGCAGGGCGACCGTCAGCATCGCCGCGGCCGTGGTCTAGTTCCAGCCGAGCGCCTTCCACGAGAGGTCGGGCAGCGTCTCCATATAGTGGATCGTGTCCATCTTGATGTTCTGATTGTGCTCGTCGAAGGCGACGCTGCCGGTCACGCCGGAGAAATCCTTGGTGGCGGCAAGCCCGTCGCGGATGCTCTGCGCGTCCTTGGCGCCGCGCTTGACCACGTCGGCGATCAGCATGATCTGATCGTAGGCGTGAGCGTTGAGATGCGTCGGGTCCTGGCTGTACTTCGTCTTGAACGCCTGGATGAAGTTTTTCACCTGGTCGCGCTGGTCGGTCGGGTCGAACTGCACGATGCGTATGTAGCCGACCGCCGCCTTGCCGGCCTTCTGCTCGAAGCCGAACGGCAGCCAGATGGTGCCGAGTTGGATCGCGCCGCCGCCCCCGCCCTTGGTCACGCCCGCCTGCGCCAGCGCCTGGGTGATTTTCAGCCCCTGCCCCTCGAGCGTATAGGTCGGAATCACGTCGATCTTGCCGGCACCGGTGACGCGCGTTGCGATCGACGTGAAATCGTTCACGTCGCGGCCGAAGCCGATGTCGGCGAGGATCGTGCCGCCGAGCTTGGTGAAGGTGTCGCCAAACACCTTGGCGTTGCCGATCCCGGCGTTGGTGTTCTCATAAAGCAGCACGGCGCTCTTCGCATTGAGCCGTTTGTAGGCATTGGTGGCGATGTCCATGCCTTGCATCACCTCGTTCGGCATGATGCGGAAGGTCCACGGATTGCCCGGCTCGGTGATTTTGATCGAGGATGAGCCGGCGTTGAGCAGCGGCACCTTGGCTTGCGCCAGTACCGGCATCACCGCCAGCGTCGCGTCGGAGCACTCCTCGCCGATCACCACGTCGGGCTTGTACTGGTCGATGAGGCGCTTGGCCGCCTGCGTCGCCGGCAGCGGGCTGCAGGCGGAATCCTCGTATTGAATCTCGAACTTGGTGCCCGATTTGTTGAGCGCTTCGAGCGCGAGTTCGACGCCCTGCTTGTCCTGCACCCCGAAGTAGGAGCCCGGCCCGGACATCGGGAAAAGCGCGCCGATCTTGATCATATCGGCGGCGAGCGCCGTGCTCGACCCGGCGGCGGCAAGCAGGACGGAGACGAAGAAAAGGCGCGCAACGGGCAGAATTCGCATCGGTTTCTCCTCTGACGGTCGCTAGTATTAGACCGCAGGGAAACCGCCGTTGGCAATTGCATGAACCCACCGTTCCGTGCCGAGCACGTCGGCAGCCTGTTGCGGACGCAGGCGCTGCTCGCCGCCCGTGCCGCCGCCGAGGGCGATCAGTACCGCCCGGTGAGCGGCCCGCTGGCCTACACGGGCCTCAGCGAAATCGAGGACGCGGCGATCCGCGGGGCGGTGCGGCTGCAGGAAGACGTCGGCCTGTCCGTCGTCACCGACGGGGAATTCCGCCGCCGCTCGTGGTTCCAGGATTTCCTGCTGGCGCTTAGCGGGACCCGGATCACCTTCGTCGATGCCGGCCAGACGATTTCAGCGGCGCTCCCCTTCCGCGATGACAAGTCCGCCGACACCCTGCCCGGCCACATCATCGAGGTGCACGGGAAACTCCGCCGCGAGCGCGGGATTTTCACCGAACACTTCAAGTTCTTGAAGAACATCACCACGCGCACGCCCAAGGTGAGCCTCCCCTCGCCGACCATGCTGCATTTCTGGGGCGGGCGCGCGGCGATCGACGCGACGGTTTATCCGGATCTGGAGGAGTTCTGGGCCGACGCGGTCGCCATCTGGGTCGCCGAGATCAGCGCGTTGCATGAACTCGGCTGCACCTATGTGCAGATCGACGACGTGACGTTCCCGCTCCTGTGCGACCCGCGCGCCCAGGCTGCGCTCGCCCGCCGCGGCGACGATCCGGCAAAGATTCTCGAAACCTACGCCGGGGTCCTCAACCGCATCGTCGCCGCCGCGCCCGCCGGCATCACTCTCGCCATGCACCAGTGCCGCGGAAACAACCGGGGCAAATGGATGGGGAGCGGCGGCTACGAATACGTGAGCGAGGTCGTGTTCGGTCAGGTCGATATCGCCAATTTCTTCATGGAATACGACACGGCGCGCGCCGGCGACTTCCGCCCGTTGCGCCATCTGCCGGCGGGCAAAACCGTCGTGCTCGGCCTCGTCTCGACCAAGACGCCGGTGCTCGAAGCCAAGGACGACCTCAAGCGCCGCATCGACGAGGCGGCCCGATACGTGCCGCTCGCCCAACTGGCCTTAAGCCCGCAATGCGGCTTCGCCAGCAACTTCGCCGGCAACCCGCTCACCATCGACGATCAGCGCCGCAAGCTGGCGCTGGTAGTCGAGACCGCCCGCGAGGTGTGGGGATGAAATATGGCGGCCTGCGGCCTTCAAGGCATGTTAAGCACGCCGCCAATCCTGCCTTTGGTACCACCCCGCTTAACCGTAAGGATAATAGCGCCGGGCTCCGATCCGGGGCCACATAGGGCCACCTCCAGGCCGTAGTGCGAGCCGCGTTCATGGCTTCAAAGCGCGCAAAGAAAATCGATGCGGTGCTGCGGCATCTCGCTGCTGGCGGCGAGATTCAGGACTTTCCCGGCACGAAATACGAGAACTTGGCCCTCGCCCGCTCGGTCGAGCGTCGCGGGCTCGTTTTGTGGGACAAGGAAGGGCACCGGTTCGTGTTGACCCCGGCCGGCTGGGCGCAACTCACGCCCCGGCGGTTTGGGTTGCCCTCCATGGTCGTGAGCACGGCAGTCGGGGCTGCCATCGGCGCCGCCGTGCTGGCGTTCCTGTGGCTGCCCGGGTTCCAAGGACGCGACTCCGCCTACGGACACGCGACCGCCTCGCTCGTTTCGGAAAAACCAGTCGTCGCGGCGGCTGCCCCGCCAGTCGACGGCAGCGGGCGAAGCCTCGCGCGCGTGCCGACGAGCCCAGCCTCGACCGACCCCGCACCCGCTGCCGCGACGGCGCCGGCAGCGATGCCTGTTGCCGCAACGGAGCCCGCGCAAGCGGCTGCCGAGCCGATCGCCGAACAACCGGACGGGCCGGCCCCGAGCACCGTCAAACAGACGCACAAATCCCACCACCGAAGCGCCCGCCACAGCGACCAGCACGGCAATTGGCGCGCGCAACGCTACGCCGATCCGCGCTACGACCTGGGCTCCCCCCGTTATAGTTATAGTTATAGCTATAGCTATCGATAATCTGCGGCGCCGGGGGGCGGCGAGTAATAGCAAACAACACCAACGTCATCCTGAGGAGCTCGGCGCGGTTGCGCGCCGAGCGTCTCGAAGGATGGCCGCAAGCACCGAGGGTACTGCCATCCTTCGAGACGGTCGCGCGCAAGTGCGCGCGACCTCCTCAGGATGACGTTTGTGTTTGTTGCATCTTCAATCACTCCGGCTTTATTCCGGTGGACTTTATCACCTTGCCCCATTTCTCAGTTTGCTCGGCGATGAGCCCGCGGAAATCGGCGGGCGAACCCACGAGCTCCGTGGCGCCAAATGCGTGGAAGCGCGCCTGCAGCGCCGGATCGGTGAGGGCGGCGTTTATTTCGCGATTGAGGCTGTCGATGATCTCGGGCGGCGTATTCTTCGGCGCGCCGAATCCGGTCCAGTAACTCGCCTCGAATCCCGGGACGAAGGCATCCAAGGTCGGCAGGCCGGCGAGCACCTCCGCGCGCGAGGCGGACGTCACCGCCAGCGCGCGGACCTTGCCGGCCTTGATGAACTCGATCGTCTCCGGGGCACTGGCGAAGAAAAGCTGGACCTGCCCGCCCATGAGGTCATTGAGCGCCGGTGCCCCGCCGCGGTAGGGCACGTGCGTCATTTCGATGCCGGTCGCCATCATGAGCAATTCGCCGGTCAGGTGCGGCCCGGTACCGACCCCGGCGGACGCCATGCTGACCTTGCCAGGATTGGCCTTCACATAGGCGATGAACTCCGGGACGGTCTTGGCCGGCAGCGCGGGATTGATCTCCATGATGTAGGGCGCGCGGATGACGCTCGCGACCGGCGCGATGTCGCGCAGGAAATTGAACGGGAGATCCTTATAGAGCGTCGCGTTGATGGCGCTCGGCGGCGTGACCAATAAAAGCGTGTAACCATCCGCCGGCGCGCGCACGACCACTTGGGTGGCGATATTGGTGCTGGCGCCCGACCGGTTCTCGACGACGAACTGCTGGCCGAAGCGCTCCGAAAGCCGCTGCGCGATCAAGCGCGCGGTGAAATCGGTGCTGCCTCCGGCCGCAAACGGTACGATCACGCGAACCGGCCGCGACGGATACGTCTCCGCCCGCGCGAAGCGCACAACGGCGATGGCGGCCGCGGACGCCGTCAGACGCAACAATTGCCTGCGAGCGAATTTCATCGGATGGCATTCCGTAGCTCAGCACGTAGCCTACATCGGTCCGTTCACGAGGCGGAAGGGGACGACTGGCCGCGTCGTAAAACTTCGCTAAGCTGGCCGCATGAAACTGCCGCCGTTCGAATACGCCTGCCCGACGACGCTCCCGGAAGCCGTGCAACTTCTCGCCGCGCGCGAGGACGCCAAGGCGCTCGCAGGCGGCCAAAGCCTGGTGCCGATGCTGGCGTTTCGGCTGACGCAGCCGACGCTCCTCGTGGACCTGCGCAAGCTCGCCGATCTGCGCGGGATCAAAATCACTGAGACCGGCGTCAGGCTCGGCGCCATGGTGCGCTGGCGCGATATCGAGGATGACGCGCGCCTTTCGACCGCGCATCCGCTGCTCCAGGCAGCCATTGCGCACGTGGCGCATTATCAGATTCGCAATCGCGGCACCGTCGGCGGCAGTCTCGCGCATGCCGATCCGGCCGCGGAAATGCCGGGCATTGCGCTGACCTGCGAGGCCGAGATTGCCGTGGTCGGCAAGTCCGGCGCGCGCGTCATCAATGCGGCGGATTTCTTCACCGGTGCGCTCACGACGGCCCTCGCGGCCGACGAGATCATCGTCGAAGTGCGGCTGCCGCCCTGGCCGCAAGGCCGGCGCTGGGGTTTTCAGGAGTACGCCCGCCGCCGCGGCGACTTCGCCACGGCCGCAGCCGCCGTGTTCTTCGATGAGGATGCGAGCGGGCGCGCGAGGAATGCCCACGTCGGCGTCATCGGCGTTGCCGACCGGCCGCTGCGGCTTGCGAACGTGGAAGCGCTCCTCAACGGACAAACAATCGACGGGGGCACGATCGCGAAGGCGGAAACGGCCACTGCGGCCGCCATCGATCCGCCGGAGGATATCCACGCCAGCGCCGCTTATCGCCGCGCGCTCGCCGGAACCATGGTCGAGCGCGCGCTCCAGCAAGCAGGAAAATAAAATGTTGATCCGCTTTGAAGTCAACGGCAGCGCGGTCGAAGTCGAAGCCGAGCCGCGTCTCACCCTGGCGGATTGCCTGCGCCATCAGTTGCGGCTGACCGGCACCCATATCGGCTGCGAGCACGGCGTGTGCGGCGCCTGCACCGTGCTCGTCGATGGCGACGCGGTACGCTCCTGTTTGATGCTGGCGGTGCAAGCGGAAGGCGCCAAGGTGACGACCGTCGAAGGCCTCTCCGATGACGCCGAGCTGACGCCGCTGCAAAAAAGCTTCCGGAAGCACCATGCGCTGCAATGCGGCTTCTGCACGCCCGGCATGATCACCACCGCGCACGCGCTGCTCTCCGAGGAACCCGAGTGCGACGCCGGGCGCGTGCGCGAAGTTCTCTCCGGCAATCTCTGCCGCTGCACCGGCTACATCCCGATCGTCGAGGCCGTGCTCGAAGCGCGCGCCGCCTATCAACAAAAGACTCCCGCATGAAAACGGTCAACGCCTTCATCGGCAGCCCGATCGAGCGGCTGGAAGATTTGCGCTTCCTGCGCGGCCGCGGGCAATATGTCGACGATCTCGCCCGCCCCAGCATGCTGCACGCCGCCGTGCTGCGCAGCTCCGTCGCCCACGGCCGCATGCGCGCGATCGATACGGCTGCCGCGCGTGCCCTCCCCGGCGTGCATCGCGTGATCACCGCCGAGGACATCGGCGCACCGGTGCCGCGCGTTCCCATGCGGCTGCAGCCGCTGCCGGATTTCGTGCGCTTCGGCCAGCCGGTGATCGCCGAAACGAAAGTCCGCTACGTCGGCGAGGCGCTCGCGCTCGTGCTCGCGGACAGCCCGGCGATCGCCGAGGATGCGCTCGCGCTGATCGAAGTCGATATCGAACCGCTCCCGGCGGTCGCCGACAGCCGCGCTTCGGCAGCCGATCAGTCGCTGCTGTTCGAGGAAACCGGCACCAACCGGGCGATGCTGTTCCGCGCGACGCGTGGCGACGCGGCGGCCGCATTCAAGGACGCGCCTTACGTGCGGCGCGAGACCTTGCGCACGGCGCGGCACATGGCGCTGCCGCTCGAACCGCGCGGCTTGTTGGCGGAATGGGACGCGGCGCGCGGCAAGCTCACAGTATCGGGCGGCGCCAAGGTCTTGTTCTTCAACCGCCGCACGCTCGCCAAGGAAATGGGCCTGCCGGAAAGCGCCGTCGAATACGTGGAGAACGACGTCGGCGGCGGCTTTGGCGCGCGCGGCGAGTTTTATCCCGAGGACTATCTCGTTCCGTTCGCGGCGCGGCTCACCGGCCGGCCGGTGAAATGGACGGAAGACCGCCGCGAGCAGCTGATGTGCCTCAACCACGCGCGCGAGGCGGAATGCGAGGTGGAGATCGCCTGCGCGCGCGACGGCACGATCTTGGGCTTGCGCGGCCACGTCCACGTGGACGTCGGCGCCTATATGCGCACCAACGGCGCAGTCGGCGCGCGCAACATCGCGCAATTCATGTCGGGGCCCTACCGTATTCCGAATATCGACATCGACGTGGCGCTGCAGCTGACAAACAAGACCCCCGTCGGCACCTATCGCGGGCCCGGCCGCTTCGAGACCGATTTCTTCCGCGAGCGGCTCCTCGACATGGTGGCGCGGGATCTCAACCTCGACCGCGTCGAGTTCCGCCGGCGCAATCTCGTCTCGCGACAGGAGATGCCGTACCAAATCGCCACCATCAGGCCGTTCGACAAGGAAGAGGAGCTCGACAGCGGCGACTATCACGCGACGCTCGACCGGTGCCTCGCCGAGATCGGCTGGGCGGAGAAAGCAAAACTCGCCGGCAAACTGATCGACGGGCGCTATCACGGCGTGGCGGTCGCCTGCTTCATCGAAGGAGGCGCCGCCGGGCCGAAGGAAACCGCGCGCATGGTGCTGGAACCCGACGGGATGTACTCGGTCTATGTCGGCTCGTCCGCGGTCGGCCAGGGGCTCGAAACCGCCTTTGCCCAGATCGCGGCCGACGCGCTCGAAGTGCCGATGGAGCGCATCAAGGGCGTGTTCCACGGCTCAACGTCCTACGTGAGCGACGGCTACGGCGCCTATCACTCGCGCTCGGTGGTGATGGGCGGCTCGGCCATGCTCGCCGCGGCGGAGAATTTGCGCACGGCGATCCGGGAGGCGGCCGCCAAGCGTTTTGACTGCAATCACGAGCAAATAAAAATCGTCGATGGCCGGACGGCAGTCGGGCCGAACGGTGCCTCGATCGATGCGGCGGAACTCGCCGGCGAAGGCATCTCCGTCGAAGGGGCGTTCCTCAACAGCAAACACACCTATACGTATGGCGCGCATGCCGCCCACGTGACGGTCGATCCCAAGCTCGGCCACGTCGAGCTGATCGATTACGTGATCATCGAGGACTGCGGGCGCGCGATCAATCCGCTGACTTTGCACGGGCAGGCGATCGGCGCCGCGGTGCAAGGCCTGGGCGGCGCCTTCATGGAGCAGTTGCGCTACGACGAAGATGGCCAGTTGCTCACCGGCTCGCTCGCCGACTATCTCATTCCGACCGCAAGCGACTTCCCCAATATCCGCGCCGTGGTGCTCGACGAATACCCGTCCCCGATCAACCCGCTCGGCGCCAAGGGCGCGGGCGAAGGTGGCATCATCGCGGTCGGCGGTGTCATGGCCAATGCCGTCGCCAACGCGCTCAGTTCACTCTGCGTCGAGCCGCGCCAGCTGCCGCTGAGCCCGCAATATATTTGGGAGCTGGTGCAGCAAGCGCATCCCGCCATTGCCGTCGTTGACGCCGCGCGCGGCGGACGAATAGAGTCTCCCGCAAACACCCCTCCCACAGGAGCATGAGCATGAGCGTCGCACGGCATGAGCGTCCGCCGGAACTCGTCGGCGTCCCGATCGAAGAGATCATGCAGAAATACGTCGGGCGCTTCCGCGACAAGAAGCCGGACTGGGCCGCGTTCGAGGACGCCAAGATCGAGGGCTACAAACGCGCGCAGCACCGTTTCATCGGTGCCGGCGGCTCGGGCAAGCACGGCGATCCAACCGTCATTCCGGCCGGGAACTTCACCCTGTCGATTATGTTCGTACCCCCGGGCCAGGGCAACGCCGCGCATACCCACGAGGTCGAGGAGTGCTTCTTCGTGCTCAAGGGCCATCTCGACGTGTTCGTCGAGGACGAAAGCGGCAAGCGCCTCACCACCCGGCTCGGCCCGTGGGAATGCATCTCCTGCCCGGCCGGGGTGATCCACGGCTATCAGAACGACAGCCTCGAGCCGGTGTATTTTCAGGTGATGCTCGGGCGCGGCAAGCCGGAGACGATGGGTTACGCCGACGATGACCTCTACAAGCGCAAAGACGCGCACCTCAAAGCCGTGTGAATCTGCGGAACCAAATACAGCCTCGTCATGCCCCGCGACAGCAGCGCATACAGTAAACACCGATCGTAGTTTTATCTGAAAGGCTTGTGTCTACTGGATCGTCCGCTTTCGCGGACGATGACGAACTCTGAGGAATGATCCACCATGCGTTTTGGCATCGGACAACCCGTTCCGCGCAGCGAAGATGCGCGGTTCATCACCGGCCGCGGGCGTTACGTCGCCGACATCGACCTGCCGCATCAGACCCACGCGGTCTTTCTCTATTCGCCGCATGCGCACGCGGCAATCAAAGCGATCGACACCGCCGCCGCGCTGGCCACGCCGGGTGTTCTTGCCGTCCTGACCGGCAAGGACTGGGTTGCCGACGGGCTCGGGGCGACCGGTCCTGAAATGATGCCGGAGGACATGGGCGGCCCGAAAGGTTACCGCACCAGGCGCACGCCTTTGGCGGTCGATCGCGCGCGCTACGTCGGCGAGCGCGTGGCGGTGGTGATCGCGCATACCGAGGCAGCCGCGCGAGATGCCGCCGACAAGGTCGAGGTCTCCTACGAGCCGCTGCCCGCCGTGGTAAATGCCGCGGAGGCGGTGAAGCCCGGCGCGCCGCAGATTTATGAAGGCGCGGCGAACAACATTTGTTTCCCGTTGCGCATGGGTAATGGACCGGACGTGGACGCGGCCCTCGCGCGCGCCCATCACGTCACCAAATTGGAGCTGTTCAACAACCGGCTCAACGCTGTGACCATGGAGACGCGCGGCTGCATCGGCGACTACGACGAGGGCAGCGGGCGCTTCACGCTTTACACCTCGACCCAGAACGTCCACGGCGTGCGCCATCAGCTCAGCCACCAGCTTCTCAACGTGCCGGACGGCCGCATCCGCGTCGTCGCGCGCGACGTCGGCGGCGGCTTCGGCATGAAAGGGCCGGTCTATCCGGAAGAAGCCGTGGTCGTGTGGGCGGCCCGCCGCGTCGGCCGCCCGGTCAAATGGATCGCCACGCGCTCGGAAGCGCTGATGGGCGATTATCACGGGCGCGACCAGCGGGTCACCGCCGAACTCGCGCTCGACGCTGACGGAAAATTTCTCGCGCTGCGCTGGTCGGCGCTGCACAACGTCGGCGCCTATATCGAAGGCGCCGGCGCCGTCCCGGTCGTGTTTTCGCTCCGCCTCGCCCCGACGGTCTATGACATCCCGGCGGTTCTGGTTGCGAGCAACGCGGTGTTCACCAACACGGCGCCGACACATCCGTACCGTGGCGCCGGACGACCGGAAGCCGTCTACATCATGGAGCGGCTGATCGATCAGGCCGCGCGCGAGATGGGAATCGATCGCGCCGAGCTGCGCAAACGGAACCTCATCGCGCCCGGCGCCATGCCGTATCAGACAAAAACCGGCTGGACCTACGACACCGGGAACTACGCGGCCGCATTGGAAAAATGCCAGGCGCTCGCCGACTGGGACGGCTACGCGGCGCGCCGCGCCGAAAGCGAGAAGGCCGGCCGCCGGCGCGGACGCGCCATCGTTTATTACGTCGACAACACCGGCATCTTCAACGACCGCATGGAGATCCGTTTCGATCCGAGCGGCACGCTGACGATCCTGTCCGGCTTGCTCTCACACGGCCAAGGGCACGAGACGACGTTCGCCCAGATGGTCTCGGAGTGGCTCGGGGTCGCGCCGGAAAGCATTCGCCTCGCCCAGGCCGACACCGACGAGGTGGCGATCGGACGCGGCACTTATGCGTCACGGAGCATGATGGTGGGCGGCAGCGCGCTGCGCACCGCGGCCGACGAGGTGATCGAGCGCGGCAAGCGTTTCGCGGGCCATTTCATGGAGGCGAGCGCAAGCGACATCGTTTTCGACAATGGCAAGTTCACCGTCGCCGGCACTGACAAGGCGATGCCGATCGGCCAGGTGGCGCAGATGTCGTTCATTCCGGTGGGACTGCCGAGCGAACTCGGGGTCGGCCTCCAGGGCGCCGGATCGTTCTCCGCCAACGTGCCGAGCTTTCCCAACGGCTGCCATATCTGCGAAGTCGAGATCGATGCCGAGACCGGCGCGGTCGTCATCGACCGTTACGCCGTGGTCGACGACATCGGCACGGTGATCAATCCGCTGCTGGCGCAGGGACAGATCCACGGCGGCGTCGCCCAGGGCGCCGGTCAGGCGCTGCTCGAGGACATCGTTTACGACGGCGACAGCGGCCAGCTCGTCACCGGAAGTCTCATGGATTATGCGGTGCCGCGCGCCGACGCGCTACCGAACGTGCGCGTCGACTTCAGCCCGGTGCCGAGCAAATCAAACCCGATCGGTGTCAAGGGCGTGGGCGAAGGCGGAACGGTCGCCGCCACCCCCACGGTGATGAACGCGGTTATCGATGCGCTGGCGCCGCTCGGCGTCGGCGACCTTCCGATGCCGGCGACTGCCGAGCGCGTCTGGCGCGCAATTCGTGATCACGGCCGAGCCGAGGTTCGCTGAACTCCTACGGCACGCGCACCCACAATTCCACTGAGCAGGGTACGTCGCGGCTCGGACGACGCACCCCTTTTGGCTGCGGTCGGCAGTGATACCGATCAGTAGCTCGCGATTTGCCGACAATCGCCAGCGCTGAACCCTCTAGCAAGCGCCTTTGCCAGGGCGTTCCCGTACGCTACCTTTTGAGCCGACCCTCCGAGGAAATTCTGACTGCCGCAGCGCAGAACGATGACGTCCCATTCGTTCGGAACGGACATCGAATCGCGGCAAGTCCGACCTGAGGTGTGCTCACATTCGCTGAGGGCAGCGCTTCGAGCCGATTCCTCGCCGTTGAACGATTCGGACTTGAACACGCGGCCGTTCGTCGAGACAGCAAGGGCGACCCACGAGGTGTTCGGTTCCCCCCGGGCGACGACCGAAATCGTCCCCCGGTTGGGCGGAGAGTGATTCGCTGTTATCTCGTCAGCCGATGCGGAGACCGGTACGGATAGAAGCGCGGCGACAGCCGCTATCAGGAATTTACACATGGAAAAAATTCCTCGAAAGTTGTGGGGGACAAGGGCATGCTTTTCGCATGCCACACGGAAAAGCCTCAACTTAAACACGAGGCCGTCTGTGAGCTATTTCACATAAGGAAAAGAATCCCCACTTTTTTTGTACCAGCTTACGGCCACACGGGCTGATGATAGCCGAGCGGAACCGAGGGCCGCGCCCAATAGGGCGGCGTCTCCGATAATTGCACCGCCGGCTTGAGGTGGCGCAGCGCGCCCGATGGGGTCTGGCTGACAGTCGACCAGCTTTCCAGTTCCTCCGGCGTGAACTCGGCGGGCACGCCTTTGAGCTCGGATTCCGGCACTTCGCCGAGATCGACAATAAATTTACCGACCTGCGCGAGCGAGATGCGCACCAGCCAGCTCCCGCCTTCGCGCGCGCGCCGTTCCAGCGCCACCATCGCGCCGAACGCCATGAGATAACCGGTGCAATAGTCGATCGCCGAGACGGGATAGAAGTCCGGCCCCGGCCGCTTGCCCGGGAACAACTCCGCCTGGCGCGTGGTGATGCCGCTGACCGTCTGCACCACCGTGTCGAAGCCGCGCCGCGATGCCCACGGGCCGGCGTGACCGAAAGCGCTGAGCGACACGTAGACAAGCCCGGGCCGCAGCGCGGTCAGCTCTTCCGGCGAGAGGCCGCGGCTCGCCAAGGTGCCGGGACGATACCCTTGCGAGAACACATCGGCCCGGCGCGCCAGTCCGCGCAATGTCTCAACCGCATCCGGCTGGCGCAGATCGAGTTGAGCGGAAAGCTTGCCGTGCCCTGTGTCCCATTCCTGACAGCCGAGGTTGGGCAGGTGCGCGGCGGTGATCTTCATCACCTCGGCGCCGTGCTCGGCGAGCGTGCGCGCGCAGGTCGGCCCGGCGAGCACGCGCGTGAGGTCGAGGACGCGGATGCCGGAAAGCGGCCGGTCGCCGGGCGGCAGCGGTTCGGGCGGGCTGTCGCCGATGCGAATGATCTCCATCAGCGGCAGCGCCGCGATCGCGGCGGCCTGCGGATGCTTCGCCCATTCGGCTTTGCTCCGCGCCATGCCACCGGCGCCCTTGGCCGCGATGATCGCCTCCTCGAGGTCGGCGGCGTTCCAGGTGGCGACCGCGCGGGTCACCGCGTCGCGATCTTCCGCGACGCCGAGCACGCTGAGCGCCGCCGCGCGATGATTGGGGAAATTGCAATGCAGATAGGACCAGCGTCCGTCCTTGGTCGGGTAGACGCCCATGATGGTGTTGCGCCGGGTCGAGACCTCGGTGTCGGCGAGCTTCATGTAATGGCCGCTGCGCAATGAAGCCGTCGCCTGACGCACATCGACCGTGACCCGCTGGCGCCGGCCAGTGCGCGCCTGCCACAGCGCCGCCGCCGCGAGCCCGCTTGCCGCGATTGTTGCCGCACCGGCGACGCCAATCCGGAATGGCGTCGGCAATATCGGGTCGGTGCCGCCGGTGAAGCCGACGTCCGCTGCGTCGCCGTCGGACCAGCCGGCGACCGGCAGGATCGTGCGCAGCGCTTCGTGCGGCTCCGTCGTGATGTTCCGGGTCCGATCGTCCATGAGGGCTACTCCAATTTAATGCCGGCGAACTTTACCACGTTGCCCCACTTTTCGGTCTCGTCGGTAATCAGCTTGCCGAACTCGGCCGGCGTCATCGGCATGGGGGCGTCGCCCAGGTCGGCGAAGCGCGCTTTCAGCTTGAGATCGGCGAGGCCAGCGCTGATTTCTTTGTAGAGCTTGTCGACGATTTCGGCCCGCGTGCCCTTGGGCGCGCCGATGCCGTACCATGCGTCCACGTCGTAGCCGGGGACAAATTCGCCGACGGTCGGAAGGTCCGGCACCGCATCCGAGCGCGTCGCGGCGGTGACACCGAGCCCGCGCAGTTGGCCGGACTTGATGTAGCCGATCGAGGAAGCAAGGCTCGGGAACAGAACGTCGACCTGCCCGCCGAGCAAGGCAGTGAGCGCCGGCCCGTTGCCGCGAAAAGGCACGTGCACCAAGTTGACGCCCGCGAGCATCTTGAACAATTCGCCGGCCAGATGGCCGCCGCCGCCGATGCCGGACGACGCCATGTTGATCTTGCCGGGATTGGCTTTGGCATAGGCAATGAACTCGGGCACCGTTTTGACCGGAACCGACGGATGCAGGAGCATCACCAGCGGGCCGCGGGCGACGCCTGCGACCGGCGCGATGTCGCGCAGAAACACGAAATTGAGCTTGTGATAGAGCGCGGCGTTATACGCGTTGGGAACGCCGGCGAGCAGAAGCGTGTAACCGTCCGGCGCCGCACTGACGACAATCTCGGTTGCGATGTTGGTTCCCGCGCCGGGCCGATTTTCGACAAAGAATTGCTGGCCGGTGCGCTCGGAAAGCCACTGGGCGATGAGGCGCGCGACGATGTCGTTTCCTCCGCCCGGCGCAAAGCCGACGACCAGCCGCGCCGGCCGCGACGGATACGTTTGCGCCTGCGCCATGCGCGCGGCCATGGGCAGCGTGGCCGCACTCGCGGCCAGACGCAGAAATTTGCGGCGGGGAATCCTCATCGGCGCGTCTTACCACGCCGCATCGAGCAGCGTACGCACCGTTGCCGGGCCGTCGATCTTGCGCGGGTTGGTGTGCACCCAGCGATCGTGCATCGAATGCTCGGCAATCGCGTCGAGCTGATCCTCTTTGACGCCGACGTCGCGCAGCCGGCCGGGCAACCCGAGGTCGGCAATCAGCGCGCCCACGACATCGGCGGCGGGCTCATCGGGCGCGCCCAGCGCCTCGCTCACGAGGGCTTGGCGCTCGGCATTGATCGAATGATTGAATCTCAACACGTGCGGCAGCATCACGCATGAGGTATATCCGTGCGGCACGCCGGCGGTGCCGCCGAGCACGTGACCGATGCCGTGGCTCGCGCCCTTGGTGACGCCGGTCTGCGTCCCGACCATCGACATCCAGGCGCCGAGCTGACAATCGAGCCGCGCCGCGATCTCCGATGGTTTCGCTTTGACCGCGCGAAGACCCTTCCCCAACAGGCGCAACGCATGAATCGACGCACCGTCGGACATGGGCTGGCTGTTGATCGAGCACAGATCCTCGACCGCATGGTCGACGGCGCGGATGCCGGTCGAGAGCCACAGCCATTCCGGTGTGTGCATGGTCACGTTCGGATCGAGAATGACACTGAGCGGCGCCATGAGCGGATGCGCGAAGCTTTCCTTCACGTGCCGCACGGTATCGGTGCAGCCCGCCGACGCATTGAACTCGCCGGCCGACAGCGTCGTCGGGATGGCGATGAAGCGCACGCCCGGCGCGTTGACGGCGGGGCGGCGCACGCTGCCGTCGGCCCCGATCACCGCCCGATAGGCATCGAGGCCGGCGGGCTCGGTGATGTCGTTGCCAAGACAAATCCCGACCATCTTGGCCGCGTCGGTGACGGACCCGCCGCCGACCGTGAGCAGCAAGTCCGCGCCCGCCTCGCGCGCGGCATTCGCGGCTTCCACCACGTCGGTGCGCGGCGTGTGCGCCCCGATCTTGGCCGCGACGGCGGCGCAGCGGTTTCTCAGCACGCGCCGAACCGTCGTCACCACGTCGGTCTCGCGGTTGAGCGTGCCGCTCGCGAGCACGAAAACGGCCCGCGCATCCAGGCGATCGACCTCGGCGCCGAGCACCTCGGCAATCGGCGAGCCGTAGATGACGCGGTCCATGTGCGGATAGCGGTAGACGCCGGATTTCATTTCACTCTCCTTCGACGCGATCATAAACGAGCGAAGAGCGAGTGGCGAATAGCGAATAGACATCTCGTTGCCGCAGCCAATCCGCAGCACCGTCGGGCTAAGCGGCGAAGCCGCGTGCCCACGCGGATTTGTTTGTTTGAGACGTAGTGGTGGGCACGCCGGCCTGCGGCCGGCTTAGCCCACCCTACATCCCGCTTTCGCGGGCGACGAGTCAGAGGCAAGGACCGGGGGCTACTTGCTGCTTTCCTGCACCCGAGCCGCTGGCGCCGTGGGCTTGTGCTTCTTCGCTTCGTGGTGTTTCGCCGCCGGTTTCGTCAGGGACGCTTTGGTCGCGGCCGGTTTCGCCGGAATCATGCCGGCGAGGCATTTCTTTTCGCCGGCCTCGACCGCTTCGGCGCCGTAATGGATGAGAGCATGCCGCCGCGCATCCTCGTATCCGTACTGCGCGACCGCCTGGCGTATCTCCTCGCAATTGGCCTCGGATTGCGCCGATGCGCGGCCTGTCAGCAGCAGCGCAACCGCGACGATTAGCAAGATCCGCGTCATGTGGACCGCCCCCTAGCGTTGCATCCCCGAAACTCCGGGAGGCTATGCCAACGCGCACGGGCCGGGAAGCACAAACCGGCCCTCTCCACACGGTTCTAGTGCCGGTGTTGTAGTGGCATCACAGCTTGGCGGCTGATCGCCTATGACCGCATCGCCAGGAACGCCCCGAGGTCGGGTGCCGGCGACTTGATCTCGACCACGACCGAGTCCTCCAGAGCTTCCAACCCGTGCAGGACCCCGGTCGGATGGCGGCAAACATCGCCCGGACCCATGATGAACTGGTCCGAGCCGACTGTGGATTTGACTTTGCCCTTCACCACGTAGGCGATCGATTCATGCGTGTGGGTGTGCAGCGGCGCACCGACGCCCGCCGCATAACGGATTTCGAGGAACGTCATCTCGTCGCCCTTCATGAGCGGCTTGACCAGCATGTCGCCGCCGGACACCGCCTTGCCCTCGACGGACTTGACCGTCACGGCCTCGACGTCGCTGTTTTTCGACTTGATCATGTTGCCCTCCCACTTTCGTTCGTTGAGTGGCCGTTAGGATTGAGCCTCGATGCAGCGCGGCTAGACTGTATCAACGATGGCGTACATCGCGGCCAAGGCTGGCGAGGTAATCGGGGTTCGAACCCAGGTCGGGAATTCCCGAGTCTACGGCCCCGCGGCCCGACCTCATCAGCTCGGCAAGGCGCGGCTGTCGGCGCCGCTTGCGCGGTCTTTCGAGCACAAGCCGAAGCCCCTCCTCGATCAGATCCTTGCCTCGCAGCGCCGCTTCCGCCTTGGCACGACGGTAAAGGTCGTCAGGGACTTCGACCGTCGTTTTCATTCGCTTGGACTCGTTGCGTGCAAAACTGCCGCCCTATGCCGCCAGCGAGCGGGCGATCGTGTCCGATGCCTTTTCGGCGATCATGATGGTGGCGGGGTGGATGTTGGGCGTCGGGATGATCGGCATCACCGAGGCGTCGACCACGCGCAAGCCGTCGAGGCCGCGCACCCGCAAGTCGGGATCGACCACGGCCTTGTCGTCCTCGCCCATCCGGCAGGTGCCGCAGGGATGATAGACAGTGCCGGCGACCTGGCGGATGAAGCCCTTGATGTCTTCCTCGGAAACGACGTGCGCACCCGGCCGCACCTCGCAGAAAATCAGCGAGCGATAAGGCTCGGTGGCGATGATCTGGCGGCCGATGTGGAACGCCGCCACCGAGCGGCGCATGTCGTCGCCGTCGGGATCGCTGAAGTAATTGGCGAAGATCTTCGGCTTCGAGCGGCCGGTGCCGTCCGCAAGCTTGATCTCGCCCCGGCTCTTCGGCCGGCAGACGCAGAAGTTGAAGCCGAATCCGGGCCAGCGATCCAAGCCGAGCGTGAGGTGCTCGGTCGAGAAGTTCGTCGCCTGGAACTGCAGATCGACTACCGGCTCGGCCGGACTGGATTTGGCGAACAGGCAGCCCTCGGTCGCCCCCACCGCCAGCTGGCCCGAGCGCGACGTGAGCCACTGGAGCGCCATGACGATTTGCTGCCGCGGCGAGGTCAGGATTTCATTGAGCGTCCCCGCCGCGCGGGTGAGGAAAGTGAAGCGCCCCTGCACGTGGTCCTGCAGGTTTTTGCCGACGCCGGGCAAATCGTGACGGACCTCAATGCCGACCTCCTTGAGCTCGGCCGCCGGTCCGATGCCTGAGTGCATCAGCACCATCGGCGAATTGATCGCGCCGCTGGAGACGATCACTTCGCGCCGCGCGCCGATCCGTTTGACCGAACCGCCCTGCTCCACCTCGACGCCGACGGCACGCCGGCCCTCGAACAAAATCCGCCGCACGTGCGCGTGGGTCATCAGGCTGAGATTCTTGCGCTTGAGATTGGGCCGCAGATACCCCTTGGCAGTCGAGCAGCGCCAGCCGTTGCGCACGTTGAGCTGAACGGTGCCGACGCCGTCGATGCGCTCGCCGTTGAAATCCGGATTGACCGGATATTGCAGCCGCGTGCACGCCTCGACGAACGCCTGCGACGTGGCGGACGGCTTCTTGATGTCGGAAATGCACATCGGCCCGCCCTGCCCGCGCCAAGCGTCGGCGCCGCGCATGTTGTGCTCCATGCGCTTGAAATACGGCAGCACGTCCTTGTAGCTCCATCCCTTGGCGCCCGCGGCTTCCCATCCGTCGTAGTCGCTCGGCGCGCCGCGCAGGAAGACGAGCCCGTTGATCGAGCCGGAGCCGCCGAGCACCTTGCCGCGCGGCCAGCTGCAGCGGCGGCCGTTGAGCTGCGGCTCGGGCTCGGTCTCGTAGCCCCAGTTCACCTTGGGATTAGGCACGAGCTTGCCGAAGCCGAGCGGAATGTGAATCCACGGGTTGCGGTCGCGGCCGCCCGCCTCGACCAGGCACAAGGTGACCGCCGGATTTTCGGTGAGCCGCGTCGCCAGCACGCATCCCGCCGAGCCGCCGCCGGCCACCACCACGTCGAATTCCGCATCGAATTTCGCAATCAAGGGATTTCTCCTCAGTCGTAGAAACTACGCGAATAGCGAGTAGCGAGTAGCGAGTAGCGAATAGTTTGGAAGAAAGCTTTCTATTCGCTATTCGCACTTAACCAGTAGGCACTTTTTCGAGATCATACTTCAGAACTCGAACTCCGGCCCATCGACATACTTGAATTTCTCTAGCGTATCCGCACGCAGCTTAAAGCCGAGACCCGGGCGGTCCGGCGCGTGCACCGTGCCGTCCGGCCGAATGTCGAACGGCTCGTCGAACAGCTCCCACATCATCGGCATGTAGCCTTGCGTGACCTCGAGGATGTGACAGTTGGCGGACGCCATAGCGACGTGAAGGCTTGCCGCAAACAACACGCCGCTGCCCCACGCGTGCGGCGCCAGACGCACGCCGTGCGCCGAGGTGAGCGCCGCAATCCGCCTGATCTCCGTCATGCCGCCCGCGCGCGCCACGTCCGGCTGCGCGATGTCGAGCGCGCGGCGCTCGAGCAGATCCTGAAAGTCGAAGCGCGTGAACTCGCGCTCGCCCGATGCGACGGGAATGGTGGTCGAACGGCGCACCTCGGCCTGGCCGGCGTGATCGTCCGGCGACACCGGCTCCTCGAACCAGGCGATGTCGTAGGGCTCGAGTTCGCGCGCGAGCTTGATGGCGGTCGAGACCTCGAGCGAACCGTGCGCGTCGACCATCAGTTCGACCTTGGGGCCGACGCCACGGCGTGCCGCTGCTACGCGGCGCACGCAGTTGGGAATCGAGAATCCATCGTGGCCCACGACGCGCATCTTGCAGGCGGTGAAGCCCTTGGCGGCGTAGCCGCCAAGCTCCGCCTCGGCCTCGTCGCCCGGCGCCCAACCGCCGCTGGCATAACCGCGGACGCAACGGCGCACCGCGCCGAGCGCCTGATAAAGCGGAACACCGAGCGCCTGTGCTTTTGCGTCCCACACCGCGATGTCGACGCCGGAAATCGCCTCCATGATGACGCCGCGGCGGCGGCTTTCGTCGGCTTGCGTCACGCCGCGCGCAAGCGCCGGCGTGCTGCGCGAGCCGTTGTACATTTTTTCGTAGATGCGCTCGGAGAACATCGGGTCTTCGCCGACGACTTCCGGCGCCAACTCGTGGGCGACGATGGCCGCGACGATCGGCGGCGATCCGAGCGCCGCGCCGATGCCGACAACCCCGGCATCGGTCTCGACGCGTATCAGCGTCGCATCGCTCTTGACCTTGGTTCCGAGATCGGTGCGGTGACGCTTCTCCGGCGGCACTGGCGCCGACATGGGGATGGCGGATAGTTTGGCAATTTTCACGGTGGGTTCTTTCGATAGTGAATGGTGAGTGGTGAATGGTGAGTGGTGAACGGAGCTACTCACTACTCACCATTCACCATTCGCTACTCACTATTCGCCGATTTCTTCGGCAATCGTCATGATCTCGCGCGAGCGCGGTATGCCAGACCACGCCTTGTCGAAATCAGCGACCAGGCGCTTGATCACGTCGGGCGCGGTGCCGCGGTCGAGCGCGGCGCGGTCGGCGAACTGATAGAACGCGACATGCACCGCCGGATCGGTGTCGCTCCAGCCGCGCCAGGCTTTTTCCGCGCGGAAGGATTTCGTCGCGTCGGGCAGATGTTCATCTCTGTACCACGCATCGAACGCCGCGCGCTTGGCGGCATCGGCCACGGTCGCACGCACGACGAAAAGGCATTTGGGCATTGGTTCCTCCCCTCGGCGAATTGCGAATAGTGAGTAGTGAATGGTGAATGGTGAATGGCAGAGTTCGGCTTCCCCTTCACCACTCACCATTCACCACTCACTATTCACCGGCATCAGCCGGTCTCGATCGGCAGCGACGGATCCTTCGCCCATTCGCCCATGGAGCCGTCGTAAAGCGTGAGGTTCTCGAAGCCCAGCTGATGGAGCAGAAACAAGTCGATGGTCGCCGATATGCCGCCACCGCAATAACAGATCACCCGCTTGTCGCGGGTGACGCCCTGGGCGGCGAATTTGGCCTCGGCATCCGCCAGCGTGACGAAACTCTTGTTGCCGTCGGCGAGCGTCGCCGCGGGCACGTTGACGCTGCCGGGAACGCGTCCTGGCCGGCCATAACGGCTCGGCTCCAGCCCTTGGTGAAATTGCGGCCCGAGCGCATTGACGATCGCGGTGTCGCGCGCCTTCACCGCCGCCAGCACCGCGCCCTTGTCGACGAAGAAACCGGGCCGTGGCGCGGCCTTGAAGGCGCCCGGCGGATACCCGCGCGCGGGTCCGCTTTCGGTCGGACGCCCCTCCGCCTTCCACCGGTCGAAGCCGCCGTTGAGCACCGCCGCGCCGTCGAAACCAAGCGACTTGAGCATCCACCAGAAGCGCGTCGCCCACATCATGCTGCCGATGCTGTAGAGGACCACGCGGGAGCCGTGCGAGACCCCGTGCCGCGCGAATGCCGCCTCGAGCTGCGCCACCGGCGGCATCATGAAGCGCAGCCGCGTCGTCGCGTCGGAGAACTCGCCTTGCAGGTCGAGAAAGCCGGCGCCCGGGATATGCGCCTCCTCGAAGGTTTTGCAGCCGGGAACGGCGATGTACGGATCGTCGCTTCCGGGCGGCGTCGGTTCGAGATACGTCGTGCAGTCGTAGATTCTCAGGTTCGCGTCGCCGAGCGTGGCGGCGAGTTCTTCGCAGCTGATGAGAGCACCGGGTTCACGCATCTGCTTCCTCGCATCTCAAGCACGCAAGGGCTTGCGCGCACCGCTGCCCCCTCGGCGACCGCGGCGCAAGCCTACAGTATCTTACGCTTGAATGCGTGCGAGCGCGCCGGCAGGCGCGGCCGCGGTCTCGCCGCGAACCTGGCGACGTTTCTCAGCCGCTCAGGATCGGCCGCGGAACCCCGCGTGCTTTTCGTGCCACTTCGGGCCCGGGCCTCGCATGTAGTGCAATTCGGGCTTGTACGCACCGAATGCTAATCCGAGGCGGCGCAGCAGTTCGAGGGCGCCGAAAAAAAGCACGACCCCGCCGACAAAAATGAAGGCTAGCAGCATGTCCGTCCCCTTGTGGGACGGAAAAAAGCGGCCGCTCGTGGCGATATCGTGACCGAAATCGTAAAAAACGGGCAGGACCGTGGGTGATTATTTGGAAATGGAACCGTCTCGGTACCGTGGTGCCTTACGCCGCGTGAAATCGAGTGGAAAGAGGCCCAAACCGGCATGAAATAAGGTCATCCCGCCTTGGCTTTTGCTTGAGCATGTTCTTTTTCCGAAAACCGGTACCCGCCCCGCATCAAGTGCGGGGCAGGCTTTTTCGGGATCATGCTCGAGCGCAAGATTCGCCAAGTCGGGCAGCTAGTGTCCCGATTACGAAGTTCGCCCGAGTTTGCCGCACGCCCGAAGCGAACTTCGTAATCGAAGGACACTAGCAACTCTATAATTCTAGTGCCGCTTAGAACCCGAAGTTCGCAATCGGACTCGCGGCAATTGTGGTGCGAACTTCGGGTTCGCGGCACTAGTGTAGCGTGGTACGTTGACGGTGAATCATGAACGAATCCGGTTTCGCGCTGTTCGATACGGCTATCGGAAGGTGCGCCATCGCCTGGGGCGAGCGCGGCCTTCTCGGCGTGCAGCTGCCTGAGGGGGACACGGCGCGCACGCGCGCCCGCATGCGCCGTCGTTTTCCGGCCGCGCGCGAAAGCTCACCGCCGGCGGACGTGCGGCGCGCGATCGAGGGCATCGTCGCCCTCATCGCCGGCGAGGCGATCGATTTCTCCGCCGTTGCGCTCGACATGGAGGGCCTGCCCGCATTTCATCGCCGCGTCTACGAGGTGGCGCGCGCGATCTCCTGCGGCGCGACGTTGACCTACGGCGACATCGCGAAGCGCCTCGGCGTGCCTGGCGAGGCCCGCGAGGTAGGCGAAGCACTCGGGAAGAACCCCTTCCCGATCATCGTGCCGTGTCATCGCGTGCTCGCCGCGGGTGGCAAGCTCGGCGGCTTCTCGGCGCCGGGCGGCGTCGCCACCAAGCGCCGGCTCCTCGCCATCGAAGGCGCGCGGGCGACCACGGGTCCCGATCTTTTTGACCGTATGGCGGCGGTTAAGTAGATTCGGACAAACCCAGAATTTCGTGACGCCATGCCAGCCCTCACGCTTCTCGAGCGCGAAGCGCTTTCGGTGATCGACTATCGCTGCGACGCACGCCCCGCCGAGCGGCCGGCGGTCGAGCAGCACGGCACCTATTCGCTCTCCTATGTGCGCAAGGGCAGCTTCGGTTATCGCGTGCGCGGCGAGGCATTCGATCTGGTGGCGGGCTCGGTTCTCATCGGCCGCCGCGGCGACGAATACGTCTGCACCCACGACCACGTCTGCGGCGACGAGTGCCTGTCGATCCAACTTTCGCCGGCCCTCGCCGAAACGGTCGGCCGCCGGGCCGCACTTTGGCGCACGGGCTGCCTGCCGCCGCTCGCCGAGCTGGGGGTGCTAGGCGAACTGGCGCAGGCGGCGGCCGACGGCCGCAGCGACATCGGGCTCGAGGAAGCCGCGCTGCTGTTTGCGATGCGCCTCGTCGAAATCGTCGCCGGCGAGAAGCGCACGCCACTCCCCGTACGTGAGCGCGACCGCCGTCGCGCCGTGGAGGCGGCGCTGCGCATCGATGCGGCTTGCGATCAGGCGATCGATCTTGCGCGCGCAGCGAGGGACGCGGGACTGAGCCCGTTTCATTTCCTGCGGCTGTTCGCGCAGGTGCTGGGCGTCACGCCGCACCAGTATCTGGTGCGCTCGCGTCTGCGCCGCGCCGCGCGCCTGCTCGCGGACGATGAGCGCCCGATCACTGACGTAGCCTTTGACGTCGGGTTCGGCGATCTTTCCAATTTCGTGCGCACGTTCCATCGCGCCGCCGGCGTATCGCCGCGCCGCTTCCGCCGCGCCGCCAAAGGCGACCGCAAGATTTTCCAAACTCGCCTTGCCGCCTTCGAAGCGGTCTATTTGCGATAGCAAGACTCGCACGGATTGCGCGCGGCGATTAAGATCGGAGCATGGCCATCGGATCGATCGGCGGCATCGTATGCCGCGATCGCCATCGACGCGACGCCAAGTCAAGCGATGTCTACGCCCGCGATTGCGTCTTGCCGCAACGGAACGGGAGGATTGTAGATCGGCGCTACGACCTCTGTCAGAGAACCATCGCTCACAGGTGTCTGCGTGCAGGCGAGCACGTTAACTTCAACTTGGCCGTCAAAAATGTTCTCCCGATCATTACGAAAGTTGCGCCGGTTGAATGGATTTGCGATGTGCCAGTACAGTCGATAGCCGAGCGACTTCAGCAATTCGTAGATCGCGGGAAAGTCCGGATGACGTTCCTGCGTCTGCTCGAAATAGAGAACCGGATGCAACGAGCGGATCGTCTCCACTGCCCCGCAAAGTACCTCGTATTCCATCATCTCAACGTCGATCTTGATGAGATCGCATCGTTGTAAGCTGAGAGAATCCAAGGTGATTGCGGCTAATGTCGTTTCCGCTATTCCCGCAGCATGACGATAGCCGCCATCCGTCACCGCCTGTTTGAAATTCGCAAGGCCCATGTCCTTCGGCTCGCCGCCCACGCGACATCTCACCAGTGCGGGCGTGGAGCTGGCGATGGCATTGAGTTGAACGATATTTGTCAGGCCATTTTGAAGAGCGTTGAAGCAAAGCAGCGCGTGCGCGACCGGAACCGCCTCTATTGCGATCACGGCGCCGTCAGCACCAACCATCCGTGCAAAGGCGATCGCATGCGTGCCGATGTTGGCGCCAACATCGAGAACGAGGCCACCTTTCGGGATGAACTGCTTGAGTAATGCCAGTTCGACTTCCGCCCATTCTCCATATTTTTCCAGAAAGCGCCCGATGTCGCGATCGCCGCGGAAATGGGCAAAACGCCCGTGGCGGCAGTCGTAGATTTCGATGGTCGGCCAAAGCATCGGTCCTCCGGCAGGCCCTGCCATTTGAGCAATCAAGATCCGGTTGTGTGGTCCTGATTGGAATCCCACCATGAGCATTGCAGTTCCCCCGCCACCTGAGAAGTCGCCTGCGTGCGCAGCGCCGCGCGCGACGCCGCGCTCGACGTTAGTTTTCCAATTCGATAGATGGTCGTGCGGGACGCTCAGGCGAACTTCGGAATCGGGACACTGGTCGGCATGCACATCGGATTGATCGGCGGCATCGGCCCGGCGGCCACCGACTATTACTATCGCGGCTTGATCGAAGGGCACGCGGCGGCCGAGGACGCGGCGGCCGGGCGCCGTCTCGAGCTGACGATAGCGCATGCCGACGCGCGCGAACTGGTCGCGAACCTGGGGCAGGACCGGCGGGACGCCCAAGCCGCGGCGTTCCTGCCGCTGGTCGAGCGTTTGCAGGCAGCCGGTGCGCAGGCCGTCGCGGTCACCTCAATGGGCGGCCACTTCTGTATCCGCGAGCTCGAAGCGCAGTCGCCGCTGCCGGTCATCAACGTGCTCGGCGCGCTCAATGCCGCGATCGCCGCGCGGCGGCTCGCGACGGTCGGCCTCATCGGCACCCGCACGGTGATGGATAGTCGCGCTTACGGCGCGATCGCCGCGGCGCAGGTGCTGCTGCCCGACGAGCCGGAGCGCGAAGCGGTGCATCGCGCCTATGTGGAGATGGCGGTCCCCGGCCGGGTCACGCCGGCGCAGCGCGAGGTGTTCTTCGCCGCCGGACGTGCGCTGACGGCGCGCGGCGCCGAGGCGATCGTGCTCGGCGGCACCGACCTGTTCCTCGCCTTCGACGGCGCGGACGGCGGGTTTGCCACGCTCGACTGCGCGCGGGTGCACGTCGAGGCGATATTGGCGCGGTCGTTCGGCGAAGGCTGACGCGCAACTGGAGCCGCTATCATATGCCCGGGTTCGTAGACATTCTCAACGATGTTGAGCTGGCTGGTTGGTCCGTCAAGGCTGACAATGGAGAGGCTGATTGGGTCGCAATATACATCGGCGATCAGCAAATCGCGCGAATATTTTGCAATCTTCCCAGGCCTGATGTTCAAGCGGCCGGTATCGGCCGCGGGCAAGGTGGATTTAGATATTTTTTCCCGGACGACAGACATCTTACAAATAAGGTTGGTGTCCGATCGCTTTCGACAGGAGAAGAGATTCCGGTGACCAAGACGTGCTTGGACTCGCTATCGTTCAGAACCAGGCCGTGGCTCAATGACGCGTTCTTTGCCGAGGATATTTACGCCCTCGCTCCTATTTCTTTGGTCGCCGACCCGATCGGCGATAGAGCACCCCGCGTTACCAAGACACAGATCAATCAGCTCACCTTCACGGCGCAGGTACTCGCGCCGCGCGGGGCTGTTATCGGTATCGTCCCCGCCGAGGCGGACATAGAGGGTCTGACGGTGGCTCCTATTGCCACCAAGGAAACTCCCATCCGCGAACTTCCCAGCAGTGCGCCCAGTATCCGAGAAATCGAATTCCGATTTAGCGTGACCATGCCCACGGCCAGGAGATACATTGCGTTCCACCTTATCGATCAGAGCCCGAATTCACCTTGTTTCGGAGAAAAGCCGGTCAACCCTGTTGCCTCCCTCTGCGCCCCGCTCGGGGACGATTGGCTGGTTGCGCCAAATCAGCAAAACGTCGAGCGCACTTGCGGAGATTGTTCCTTGCAGCTTTTTAGATTGAGCGGCGTCACGGCTGCCTACCAAATCCGCTCGCTCGCACAGAAGTTCCTTGCCGGCCAAGCGCATATCACAATTCTCGATTGGGGCGTTGGATGTGCCCGGGTAGCCGCTCCGCTGAAACGGGCGATGATGCCGGACGCGCGCGTGCTCGGAGTTGATGTCGATGGCGTCAATGTAAATTGGTGCAAGGAGAATGTTTCAGACATTCATGTTGCTCTTGCGGATTTCTTTCCACCGTTGGAAATCGATACCGCGTCGGTGGATTTAATTTACGGCATTTCTGTCATGACTCACCTGACCGAAGGAGCTCAGCTGGCGTGGCTGAAGGAGCTTCGCCGGATACTCAAGCCGGGTGGCATCTGCATCCTGAGCACGCATGGCAACTTCGCATTAGCCAAGGCAAACTACCCGGATCCATCGGTAGCCAAGCAGATACATCAACGCGGAATCACCGATATAGTCCCCGACAGTAATTTGGGATCAAAGCTGAACCTAAGAGATTATTACAGAGCGACTTTTCAGACGCGTCGCCAAGTGGAAGAACAGTGGTCCTATTATTTGAAAATAGTCGCGTATTATCCTGCCGGTTTTCACGCGCTTCAAGACATCGTCATTTTGCGCAAGGAATGAACCCGTCTTCCCGAGCTGTCATGCGCACCGCCGCAAGGCCTCACCACGAACCCTGTTGCCGCTGATAATAGTAACGGTCGTCCTGGCGCTGGTACCAGCCGTTCTGCCGCTGATCGGAGGGCCGGCCACCGCGCCGGGGCGCATTGCCATACTGGGAGTTCCAGCCGTTCTGGCGATTGAAGTCCGAGCCGTTCTGGCGATTGGAGTCCCAGCCGAAAAAGTTGCCCCAGAAGCCGCCGTCAGGGCTCGCGACTCTGACAACCGGCGAGCGCGGGCGGTTGGCGATGCCGCCCTTTGGCTGGTTATTGAGCACCACGACGAACTCCGTGCGATAGTTGGTCTCGCTGTGCAGCGGCTCGTCCGAGATCGTGATCGAGGATCGCGGTAACGCGGTCGGTCCAATGCGATCGAGCACGTCCTGCGGAATCGTGATGCGGTCGAGCGCGTTCGTGGCGTCGTCGCCACTGTCGATCGTGACCGCAGTCCAGCGCAGCCCCGCGCCGGCACGCGCCACCGCCGTGAACACGTGGGTGCCAAGCGGCCGGTCGGGATCACGGATCGTGATCGGCACCTCGATGGTCGCGTCGAACATTTCGCCGCCGCCTGGTGCCGGTTTTCCCGTGCCGCGCCGCACATACAGCTTCTGGGTTGCGCGGCTGATGAAAACCGAGACCGGCTCGAGCGCGAGACCGGCCTCGCGCGCAGCCTTGGCTGCGTCGGCCTTTTTGGCCTCGGCGGCCTTGAGAGCGTCCTTGGCGGCCGCGGCGGCATCGAGTTTCGTCTTCGCGTCGGCCTTGGCCGTGTCGACCTGCTGCTCCGCTTCCGCGGCCTTGGCGGCGGCCTTGTGCTTTTGCTCCTCCGCCCGCGCTCTGGCCTGATCGGTCCTGGCGGCGGCGAGCACCTTCTCGGCGTGGGCAAGTTCGGCCTCGGCGCGGGTCTTGACCGCTTCGAGCTTGCGCAGGGACAGCGTGAGCGGCGCCGCCTCGCGGGCCGCTGCCACGTCGGCGCGCTTCGCCGCATCGGCCGCCTTGGCGGCAGCGTCCGCCTCTCGGGCGAGCGCTTCGGCATGCGCCGGCGCAGCCGCGATCGCGTCGGGCTTCGGCACGAATAGCGCCGGATGGGAAAACTCGACCGGCTCCGCGTCGTTGGGCGATATGATCACGCGCATGCCGATGCGCGTTTTGTCGAACAGCCTCTCGGCAAAGCCGTAGGGCATCCGGATGCAGCCGTGCGAGGCCGCATACCCGGGCAGCGGCCCACCGTGCAGCGCGACGCCATTCCAGGTGATGCGCTGCATATTCGGCATCCAGGCATCGTCGTAAAGGCTCGAGTGGTGATCCTTCTCCTTCTCGAGAACGGCGAAGATGCCAGCCGGGGTCTCGCGCCCGGTCGTGCCGGTAGATACCGGCGCGCGCAGGATCCAGCCCTCGGCATCGTAGAACGTCACCTTCTGGCTCTTGATCGACACGATCGCCATGATCGGCTCACCGGCCTCGCGCGGGGCCGTCGCCTCGATACTGCGTTCGGGACGCTCCCGCTTGGCGGCGTCGGCGGGTGGCGCCGCGGTCAGCGCCGTCAGCGCGACCGTGGCCGCAAGGGTCACAACGGCGGCTGCCCCCCATCGCCGGACCGGCTCGGCGGATCGCGCCGTGAAGAATCGATTTGTCATGGCATTCCCCCGTCCCGGGCGTCGGCCCAAGCGAATCCTCCCTTACTTCAATCCCGTTTTGCGACCCGCGGTCAATAACTTCCGGCCTAGTCACAGCGCATGTGTGCCAAAAAGCATGCACGTCGTAGTGCCGTGGGCACACAGCCGTCCCTCGCTGTCGAGGAGGCGCGCTTCCGCTGTGGCAGTCTTGCCGCCCATGTGAACCACGGTCCCGACAGCGCGCAGCGGGCCGCTGTCGTGTTTGATCGCGCGCACGTAATTCACCTTGATCTCGAGGGTGGTGTAGCCGCGCCCCTGGGGCAGCAGGGAGTGCACCGCGCATCCCATGGCGGAGTCGAGCAGAGTCGCCGCGAGCCCGCCGTGCACGACGCCGATCGGGTTGTACTGATGCTCGCCGGTTTCCGCGCTGAACACCACCCGCCCCTCCGCGACCTCTTCTAGGTCGAAGCCGAGCAGCAGCGCGATCGGCGGTGGCGGAAGCTTCCCGTCGGCGACCGCGCGCAAATATTCGATGCCGCTGAGATTCGCCCCGGCGCGCGCGGAAACAAGCGGGTCCTCCCACGTGACCGTGCGCGTGCGCACGGAAGCGGTCGCGGCGACTGGCTGGACGATCTGATCCATCTTCAACTCCGTTTCATCCCGCCTGAGCCGCGTCGGCGTGACTGGCGCGGGCGCCGGGGCCCGGCCGCGTGCGCACGTTATGAGCATCGACCGGGCCGCCGCAGTGCGAGCAGACGACGACCGGGTCAAACACCTGGCCGCAGTCGCGGTGCTCGAGCAGCACCGGCCGCCCGCCTTGGCCGGCCATGTGGGTGTCGCCCCAGCGCACGAGCGCGAGCAGCACCGGCTGCAGGTCGAGGCCCTTGGGGGTGAGCCGGTATTCGTAGCGGCGCGGGCGCTCTTGGTAAGGCACGCGGCGCAACACGCCGAGGGAAACGAGCTTGCGCAGCCGATCGGCGAGCACATGCCGGGTGATCCCGAGCCGCTTCTCGAAATCCTCGAACCGGCGCACCCGCATGAAGCAGTCGCGCAGAATCAGGATGGTCCAGCGGTCGCCGATCACCGAGACCGTGCGCGCCACCGAACAGGCTTCCGTCTCCAGTTCATCCCAGCGCATGGCTCACATTCCTTGCCTGCTCAGCTTGGCCGATTGACACGTTCTTTTTTAGAACTTACTCTCACTTTAGTCAAGGTTCTTTTTCGGAACTTTGGGAGACGGTTCATGACCGATGCGACCCTGGCTGCCCGCCCCGACGGCCTGCCGGCCGCCGAATTCGCCATGGATGCGCGCACGCGCGGGCTCATCGAAGCGCCGGTCCTGCCGATGCTGCTGCGGCTGGCCGCCCCCAACGTGCTGGTCATGCTGGCCCAGGCCGCGACCGGGCTGATCGAGGCCTATTTTGTCGGCAAACTCGGGACCGACGCGCTCGCCGGCGTGGCGCTGGTGTTTCCCGGCCTTATGCTGATGCAGATGGTTTCGGCGGGCGCCATGGGCGGCGGCATTTCCTCGGCCATCGCCCGCGCGCTTGGCAGCGGCCGCCGCGCCGATGCCGACGCCTTCGTCGCCCATGCGCTCGTGATCAGCCTCGCGCTCGGCGCATTCTTCACCTTCGCGCTCATCGCCGGCGGGCCGCGGCTCTACCGCCTGCTCGGCGGCCACGGCGGCGCGCTCGAAGCGGCGCTCGTCTATTCCAACGTGGTGTTTGCCGGCGCGACGCTGCTGTGGCTCTTCAACACGCTGGCGAACGTGCTGCGCGGGACCGGCAACATGCTGGTCCCGGCCGTCGTCACCTGTGCGGGCGCGATCGTGCTGGTGCCGCTCTCCCCATCGCTGATCTTCGGCTGGGGCCCTTTCCCGCGCCTCGGCGTGGCCGGCGGCGGGGTGGCGATCGTTGCTTATTACACCATCGGCGCCGGCATGCTCGCCGCCTATATCTGGAGCGGGCGCAGCGTGCTGCGGCCGAAGCTGCGCGTGCGCCTGCGCTGGCCGATGTTCCGCGAAATCCTGCAAGTCGGCGCGGTGGCGGCGCTCACCTCGCTGCTCACCAATCTCACGATCGGCATCACCACCGGCCTGGTCGGCGCGCACGGGCCGGCAGCCATCGCCGGCTTCGGCGTCGGGTCGCGGCTCGAATATTTGCTCGTCCCCCTCGCCTTCGGCCTCGGCGCGCCCCTTGTGGCGCTGGTCGGCACCAACATCGGGGCCGGCCGTCGCGACCGCGCGCTGCGCATCGCCTGGATCGGCGCCGCCGTTGCATTCGTGATGACCGAGACGATCGGACTTCTTGGCGCCGCGTTTCCCGAGGCCTGGCTCACGCTGTTCGACCGCGATCCGGCGATGCTCGCCGCCGGGACCGCTTACCTGCGCGCGGTCGGTCCCTTCTATGGTTTCTTCGGTCTCGGCTTGGCGCTCTACTTCGCCTCCCAAGGCGCCGGCCGCCTCATGTGGCCGCTCGTTGCCGGCGTCGTCCGGCTGGTGGTTGCGGTCGGCGGCGGCTGGCTCATGCTGCGGTGGACGGGCGACCTCTCGGGCGTGTTTCTGGCGCTCGGTGCCGGGCTCGCCGCTTACGGCGTGATCATCGCCGCCGCGGTCAAGGCGGGCGTATGGTTCCCAAACAGTCGGAGCAACATGTGACGCAGCGAAACGCGACGGCGGCGGTGATCGGCGCGGGCGATTTCATCGGCGGTGCCATCGCCAAGAAATTCGCCGCGGAGGGCTTCACCGTGTTCGCCGGCCGGCGCAACGGCGAGAAGCTCGCGCCGCTGGTGTCGGCGATCGAGGGCGCCGGCGGCCGCGTCGTCGCCCGCTCGCTCGACGCGCGCAAGAAGGACGACGTCACCCAATTCCTCCGCGAGGCGGACGCCCACGCGCCGCTCGAAATATGCGTGTTCAACATCGGCGCCAACGTCAATTTCCCCATCACCGAGACGACCGAGCGGGTGTTCCGCAAGGTGTGGGAGATGGCCTGCTACGCGGGCTTCCTCGCCGGCCGCGAGGCGGCGCGTCTGATGCTCGCGCGCGGCAGAGGCGCGATCTTCTTCACGGGCGCCACCGCCAGCATGCGCGGCGGTATCGGTTACGCCGCCTTCGCCAGCGCCAAGGCGGGCCTGCGCGCCGTGGCGCAGAGCATGGCGCGCGAACTCGGGCCGAAGAATATCCACGTCGCCCATCTCGTCATCGATGCCGGCGTCGACACCGCCTTCGTGCGCGAGCGCATCCGCCAGCGCGGCGGCGAGGAGGCGCTCGAGAAGCTCCCGCCCGATCAGCTGATGAATCCGCAGTCGATCGCCGAGACCTATTGGCTTCTTTACAACCAGCCACGCGACGCCTGGACGTTCGAACTCGACCTGCGTCCCTACCGGGAGGTTTGGTGACCATGGCCCTGGTGGAATTTCACTTCGACTTCGGCAGCCCCAACGCTTATCTCGCCCACCTGGTTATTCCCGAGATCGAGAAACGCACCGGCACGCCGTTCGAATACGTGCCTGTCCTGCTCGGCGGCGTGTTCAAGCTCACCAACAACCGCTCGCCTATCGAGAGCTTCCAGGGTGTCAAGAACAAGCTCGAATATCAGCGGCTGGAGACGCAGCGCTTCATCCGCCGCCACGCCATCACGCGCTTTGCCATGAACCCGTTCTTTCCCGTCAACACGCTCATGATCATGCGCGGCGCGGTCGCCGCGCAGATGGAACGCGTATTCGACCGCTACGTCGCGGAAGTGTTCCGCCACATGTGGGCGGAGCCGAAGAAGATGGACGATCCGGCGATCGCGCGCGCCGCGCTCGATCAATCCGGCCTCGACGGCGCGCGCCTCATCGCCATGACGCAGGAACCCGCGGTCAAGGACCGGCTGCTCGCCAACACGCAGCGCTCGGTCGAGCGCGGCGCCTTCGGCTCGCCCACCTTCTTCGTCGGCGACGCCATCTTCTTCGGCAAGGACCGCCTGCGCGAGGTGGAGGAGGAAATCCTGGGCTCGACGCTCCCGTAGAGCGTTTCCATAATACCTATTATGCATCTGTTGCACAATAGCCTAGTTGACATTGCGCAGTAATTGCACTATTTGCCCTCGTAGTGCAGAGTAGCGAATGCCTACGATCGTCCGCCTTCGCAACGCGAAGATCTGCATCTACGCGGACGACCACAACCCACCGCATTTCAATCTGCGTGGCCCAAATTCGAACGCGAATATCAACTTTCGAACGTTCGAAATTATGAAAGGCAGCGGGTCACGAGCGGACTTGGCGGAAGCAAAAGAATGGGTGAACCGCTACGGCAATCGGCAAGCGCTGCTGGATGTGTGGAGCCGGCTCAATGACCGCGACTGAAAGAATCGACTCCGGCATTCCGATGCCGCTGGTCGCCAGCGTGCGTCCTGTCGATCACGAAAACAGGCTGGTCGAAGTGACTTGGGCCGATGGAAACAGACGGGGAAGAAAGGACGTAGTGGATCTTTCACCTCTCATCGACACGCATCAATTCTATCGTCCGCTCAGAAATGATCCGGCCTTGTTTGACACCATTCATCTCGTGGACAACGGGGAAGCCGTGGGTTGGGGGGACGATTCGATCGACATGTCCGCGGATAGCATCGAGCGCTTAGCCGCGGAGGCAATGAGGCCGGAGGATTTCCGCGCGTTTCTCGCGCGCAACAATCTCACCCAAGAGCAGGCGGCTACAATCCTCGGCCGCAGCCGCCGCCGTATCGCGTCATATGCGAACGAGGGAGGCATTCCCCGCATCGTCGCGTTGGCATGCCGTGGTTATGAAGCCGGAGTTGTCGCCCGACAGGCTTTTTCACAGATTTCGTTCGGCGCCACTGCGGGCTTTGCCTCGCCAAGCGCGGAATGGGACGCGGAGCAACACGTTAGCGTCAAATACTCGCGCCCTAGGCGCTAGTGCAGCTATTCTGATCATTTCCGGTTCCCCCCACCCGGCCGCGCGCTGCGCGCGCGTCCACCCTCCCCCTACGGGTCCCCTACGGGGGAAGGATGAACCTCACCCCTTATCCCTCACCCATCTTATGATGTGCTGCGCCACGGCGACCAGCGCGCCGTCCTGTTTGACCACCTTGATGTCGGCGCGCGATTGCCGCTTCACCGGATCGATCTCGGTGATCGTGTAGGTGAGCGAGACCGTGTCGCCGATGAACACCGGCCCGAGGAAGCGCACGCGGTCGTAGCCGAGCGACACCGGCGTTTCGTCGCCGGCGGTGCCGGCGCATTTGTCGATCATCATGGTCGAGCAGGTCGACATGTAGCCGACGAGAAGCGCGCCGTGGGCGATGCGGTGCTTGTATTTCGAGCCCGCCATGTACTGCTCGTTGACGTGGTTGACCGAGAAGTCGCCGGTGATGCCGGCGAACAGATAAATGTCGGTCTCGCCCACGGTTTTGGCGAAGCTCACGCTGTCGCCGGCCTTCACGTAGAACTCGCTCATCGCCCCTCCCCTGCATTTTTTCATGGAGCATGATCTTTTCCGAAAACCGGTACCCACTTTTCGGAATCATGCTCGCACGACGCCCTCGCGCGCGAGCGCTGCGATCTCGTCGACGCCGAGCCCAATCTCGCCGAGCACCTCGCGCGTGTGCGCGCCGAGCGGCTGCGGGGCCAAGCGCACCTCGGCGGCCTCGCCATCGTAGCGCACCGGATGGTTGACGAGCGTCACCGGTGCGCCGCTTTTGCCCGCGCCCGCGACGGTCACGAGCGAGCGCATGTGCGCGACCTGCGGGTCGGCGCGGATGCCGGCGTAATCCTGCACCCGCGCGTGCCACACGTCGGCGCGTTCGAGCCCCGCGATCCAGGCCGCGGTCGGCGCGCTCGCAAGCCGCTGCGCGATCAGGTCGCCGATCTCGTCCTTGCGCTCCCAGGCGTCGCGCTCGGAAAAGGCGGCAAGCCGCGGCTCGCCGATCGCCTCGGCGACTTTCGCCAGCGGCGAGAGCGAGAGCGCCAAATGCCCGTCCGCGGTCGGATACACCCCGTAAGGCGCCGCGTAGTACCAGCCGGCGACGTGGCGCGGCGCCTGCACCGACGGCTTCTCGGCCGCGTTGAGCCAAGCCGTCAGCGACTCGGCCTGCAGGTCGAGCGCCGCCTGCATGAGACTCACGTCCACCCGGCAGCCCTTGCCGGTGCGCGCGCGCCGCACCAGCGCCGCAAGAATGCCGAGCGCGAACAGCGCGGCGCCGTGGTGGTCGATCGCCGATACGCCGACCGGCCGCGGGCCCGACGCCGCCTGCCCGGTGATCGCCATCATGCCGAACAGCGCCTGCGCCAGCAGGTCCTGCCCCGGCCGCTTGGCGTAGGGGCCGTCGGGACCGTAACCGGTCGCCGACGCGTAGATCAGCGATGGGTTGCGCTCTTTGAGCGCGTCATAGCCGAGGCCGAGCTTCTCCATCACGCCGGGCCGGAAATTTTCCGTCACCACGTCGGCGCGCTCGACAAGGCGCAGCGCGATGTCGCATCCCTTCGGCGATTTGAGATCGAGCGCGATGTTGCGCTTATTCCGGTTGGCGCAAAGGTGCAGCATGCTTTGCCCGTCGTGCCAGATGTCGCCGCCCGACCAATGGCGCTGCCAGGCGCCGTCCGCGGGCTCGACCGCGATCACGTCGGCGCCGAGGTCGCCGAGCATCTGGATGCCCATGGGCCCGAGCAGAAAATGATTGAAGCTGACGACGCGAATGCCGGCGAGCAGATCGAGCATGCGGAGTCCTCAGGGCAGCCTGAATGAGCACGGTGCGTTCCCTCCCTCGCGTGCGGCCGCGTGCGGGGGAGGGTTAGGGAGGGGGAAGTGCGTATCACATCCGCAGGCCCCACACCTGCGCTAAACTCCTTCTGCGATGGAAAATGAACCCACAGGTACATCCGCCGACGTGCCCGCACATTCCGGCGATGTCCCGACGGCGCGGGTCACCTTGCTCGAACTCTTTCTGCTGTTCTCGCAGCTCGGCCTGTCGAGTTTCGGCGGCGCGGTCTCGGCATGGGTGCATCGCGCCTTCGTCGAGCGGCGGGAGTTGATCGGCGAGGCGGAGTTTGCCGCCGCCCTGGGGCTGGCGCGGATCATACCGGGAGCAAACGTCGTCAACCTCGCGGTCATGCTCGGCCATCGCCTGCGCGGCGCTGCCGGCGCGATCGCGGCTGGACTGGGGCTGATCCTGGGCCCGACCCTCGTTGCCATCGCGCTCATGATCGCTTACCGCCGATGGGGCGGATCGCCGGGCTCGCGTGCCCTGCTCGAAGGCGCCGCCGCCGCGTCGGTCGGGCTCCTCATCGCGATGGGGCTTGCCGCCGGCGCCTATCTTATCGGCATCGGGACGAAATCAGAGCGTGATGACGTTTCTTCGAATCGTCATCACGCTCCATCTTTTTGGAGCATGATCTTTTTCCGAAAACCGGTTTCCACTTTTCGGGATCATGCTCTATGGACTTGGCGCAACGCCGCCAACACGGCCCTGATCGGCGCGGTGTTCATCCTCATCGGCGTGCTGCATTTCCGGATGGTGCCCACCGTCCTGGTTCTGACACCGGCGAGCATCGCACTCGCCTATCTGTTCCCCCTGCCACGGGATTAGTCCCATGCCCGCGGACGCGAAAACACTCGCCACCCTCGCGCTCGTTTTCGCGCCGCTCTCGCTGGTGTCGGTGGGCGGCGGCTCGTCGATCATCGCCGAGATGCAGCACCAAGCGGTGGCGGTGCATCATTGGACGACGCAACGCGAGTTCACCGATCTCTTCGCCATCGCGCGCGCCGCCCCCGGGCCCGGCATGCTGCTTGCGACCTTGATCGGTTTTATCACGGCGGGATGGCTCGGCGCCGTGGTGGTGACGCTCGCGTTTTTTCTTCCCTCATCGCTCCTGATGTACGTCACCGTTTCAATCTTCAATCGCTGGCGCGGCTCGACGTGGCATCGGGCCATTGAAGCCGGACTCGCTCCGATCGCCATCGGACTCATTCTCGCGGGAGCCTTTGCGGTTCTCACCACCGAGGGCAGCGGTGTGCTCGCCTGGGTGCTCGCGCTCGCGGTGACGGTGTTCCGGATGTGGCGGCCCAGCCTTCATCCGCTTGTTCTCATCGGCCTCGGCGCCGCCGTGTTTGTTGTCGCCCACACGTTCGCATAGTTCGCACTCTCCAGCCGGCTTCGTTCAGCGATGAGTGAAGCGCGGCGGCTCCTTGGCAAAGAAGGCGCGCACGCCCTCGCGGCAATCGGCGGATTCGAAGGCGCGTTGGCTTAAGCGCAGAGAAGCCTGCACCGCCTCCTCTCCCGGCCGATCAAACGCCATGTCGACGGCCGCTTTGCACGCCGCAAGGCCGACCGCGGGTTTTCCCGCAAGCGTCCGCGCCATGGCGAGCGCGACCGCGCGCGCCTCGCCCGCCGGCACCACGCGATTGACGAGGCCCCAGGCCAGCGCGGTTTCGACCTGCACCGGCTCGCCGAAAAACATCATCTCCTTGGCGCGGCCCTCGCCGATCCGCCGCGTCACGCGCACCGGCCCGCCGCTGCCGGGAAAGATACCGAGGTTGATCTCGGGAAGCGCAACGCGAGAGCCCTCTTCCGCCACGATGAGGTCACAGCAGACCGCGAGTTCGAGCCCCCCGCCGAAGGCGAGCCCGTTGAGCGCCGCGATCGTCGGCTTGGGGAAATCGTCGACGCGGCTGTAGGCCTCGTTCTCGAGCGCGAGCTTCTGCGGCACCACCACGCCCGGCGCCATCATGCGCGTGAATTCCTTGATATCGGAGCCGGCGCAGAACGCCTTGCTGCCCGATCCGGTCAGCACCATTACGCGCACCGCTTCGTCCGCCGCCAGCCGGGCGACCAGTTCGTTGAGCTGGCGCGTCATCTCCAACGTTACGAGGTTGAGCGGCGGATTGTTGAGCGTGACCAGCGCCACGCCGTCCGCGACGCTGCACAACACGGGTTCGCTCGGCATGATTCGTTCCTCCCCGGTGGAAGTCCGTTATTGCGAGGCGCCCCGAAAGGGCGCCGACGCAATCCAGGGAAGTGCGGAAAGCCCTGGATGCTTCGCTTCGCTCGCAATGACAGGCAGTTAGGTCACCAAAAGCACGGTTCTGGGGATATGTCAGATTTTCCAAGCGCGCCAAAATTCGGGCCACAATTTGCCGCGAATGCCTGTAAGCTTGCGCACCGTCAAACGGCGCTGGGGTCGGCGGGGAAGTGGGGAGAGTAGAGACGGTCCCGATCGTGCGGGGATCGGGGGGATGGGGACGACGACCGGGACCGCTACCTTTCGTGGGGGAAAGGCAGGTCATTATACGCCGGTCGTCGTCAACCCACCAGAAAAGATTACCGAATAGTTAACGTTAACCGCCCGCCGCTCGGCGGGTTTTGCCGTTTTATGGGCTAGTTCCCGCCGCGACCCTGGCCGCAGTAGGTCCAGCGGCCGTAGCCCTCGTCCTGGATGCAGCCGTAGCTCGAGATGAACACGCCCGGCCGCGCCTCGATCATGTGCGCCGGCGCGAAGCTCGAGTCTGGGCCGCGGGCCACGGCCGCCGCGTGCGGGTGCCGGGCGTAGCGTGGGTGATGCTTCTTGCTGGCGGCAGCGGCGCTTGCGTTGAGCGCCAGCGCGACTGTGACGGCGATAGCCGGGACGAACCGCATGGCAATGCCTCCGTGGCTTTGCCCAAGGCTAGCATCCGCCGCAAAAACACGCGGTCACGATCCGGTCAATTCGGCTCGTGCGGCTGCGGGCGGCAGTCTCCTTGGAACATTGTGTCATCATTCGGGCAGGAGTTGTATTCTCGTTGACTTCGTCGCCAGCGGAGGAACACGATCATCGCTCTGCGCCTGGATCCGTTTCGATCCACAGCCGAGCGATGAAGTGCCGGGGCGACAATGCAGGGATTTGGGGCGGCTCGCACTCGGCGGGGCTTTGCCGAACGGGGCGGCGTACACGTTTGGCCGCCGCTGCGTAGAACTTCCTGCCAAGACCGTACGATCACAAACAACAATCCGCCCGTCGGCGACGCGCGCGGACGGCGGAAACCTTGTACTAGTGCCGCGAACCCGAAGTTCGCACAACAATTGCCACGAGGCCGGATGCGAACTTCGGGTTCGAAGCGGCACTAGAAACTTAGATTTGCTGGTGTCCTTCGATTCCGAAGTTCGCATCGGAGGATGCTGCAAGCGCAGGGCGAACTTCGGAATCGGGACACCAGTGGAGGACTGATCATGCGTCATCGACACCTGCTCACAGGCGCGGCGGCGGGTCTGTTCGTCGCGGTTGCCATCGCCGTCGATCCCGCGGCAGCGACTTCGTGCACCGACTTGGCGTCGTTGCAGCTCAAGGACACCGTCATCACCTCGGCGCAGGACAACACCACCGGGGTGTTTGTGGTGCCCAATACCAACCCGCCGCAGACGCTCACGGGGCTTCCGGCGTTCTGCCGGGTGACCGCGACGCTGATCCCAACCTCCGATAGCTTCATCAAGATCGAGGTCTGGCTTCCCGAGACGACATGGAACGGCCGATTCCTCGGCACCGGCGGCGGCGGTTTTCAGGGAACGATCACCTATAGCGAACTCGCCACCGGCATTCAGTTCGGCTTCGCCGCAACCAACAGCGACCTTGGCACCGGCTCGTCCGGATGCAGCCCGCTGTTCTGCGGCTCGGCCGGCAACATGGGCAATCAGCTGGCGATCGCGTTCGGCGATCCGGCGTCGCCCTCGACCGGCCTGTTTGGGCATCCGGAGCGGATCAAGGATTTCGGCTATCGCGCCATCCACCTGATGACGGTGCGCGGCAAGGAAATCACCAACGCGTTCTACCGGCACAGCGCGAGCAAAGCCTATTTCGCCGGCTGCTCGACCGGCGGACAGAATGCGCTGATGGAGGCGCAACGTTTCCCGGATGACTACAACGGCATCCTCGCGGGCGCGGCGGCCTTCAACCGCACGCACCTGCACATGTCCGGCCTGTTCGATTGGCAAAACACCCACGCGACGCCCGGCCGCTTCATCCAGCCCGGCCAGATGACGTTGATCAACAAGGCCGTGCTCGCGCAATGCGTCGGCCGCGACGGCGGGGCAACGACGGATCAATTCCTCACCGATCCGCGCGACTGCCATTTCGATCCGAAGGTGCTGCAATGCACCGGGGCCAACCTGCCGCCGGCCTGCCTCACCGCCGAGCAGGTCACGACCATACAAAACTACTACGCCGGCACGACCGACCCGCGCACCGGCCAGCTCATAAACCCCGGCGCCGAGCGCGGCGCGGAAACCGACGACATCCTGGCGCTCGGCCTCGCGTTCCGCGAACGGTTGCCGGAACCGGCCTTCGACGGGTTGTTCTATTGGGTGTTCGGGCCGAGCTTCGGCTATCCCACCGGCACACCCAACTTCGCCAACTTCGACTTCGATCACGACGTCGATACGGTCGATGATCAGCTGGCCAAGGTGCTCAACGCCAACAGCACGGATCTGAGCGAGTTCAACGCGCGCGGCAACAAGCTCCTCATGTATCACGGCTGGGCGGACCCGCTGATCCCCTCGCAAAGCAGCATCAACTACTTCAACGCCCTGGTGGGGCACGACAGCGGCGGGGGCGTTCAACGCGTGCAGTTCGGCGGAAACGATGACCGGCTCGCCCGGACGCAGAAATACGCCCGTCTGTTCATGGTCCCGGGCATGTACCACTGCTCCGGAGGGCCCGGCCCGAACGTGTTCGACGCCCTCACACCGCTGGTGAATTGGGTCGAGAACGGGGTGGCGCCCGAGACCATCCTCGCCACCCACTTCGTCAACAACACGCCGCCGGCTGTCGACATGACCCGGCCGCTGTGTGTCTATCCGAAGACAGCGCGGTACATCGGCAGCGGCAGCACCAGCGTGGCTGCGAACTTCACCTGCGTGACCGATGAGACCGACTTCAATCAGAAGTCGGCGCCTCAGTTCGGACCGTGACGTCATGGCCGCCCCCGGGCACTTCGTCCCGGGGGCGGCCCGGCCCTTGACGTCTTTCAGGTTGTTTGTGTTTCCAAGGCGTAGATGCCCGGCACGAGAGCTTGCCCCGGACTTGATCCGGGGCCGGGCATGACGGCTTGGTATTAAAGCCGCACCACGATCTTTCCGCCCGCCGCGCCGGCTTCCATCAAACGGTGCGCCTCCTGGATTTCGTCGAAGTGAAAGACCTTGGCGGGCTTGGCCCGATAAGTGCCGGCGGCGGCGCGGTCGACAATCGCCTGGAACGGGATTTCCGCGAGCGGGAAGTCGGGCGTGCCGGTCACGAGGGCGCTGGCGAAGACTGAGAATTGCGCGCTGCTCGGCATCTGGAACACCGGCTCGAGCGATAACGGCCCTCCGCCGCCGAGGAATCCCACCAAACAAACGCGTCCTCCCCGCGTCACCATGGCCAGTGAATCGAGCACCGTGGTGTTGCCGACGATGTCGAGCACGGCGTCGATGCCGCGCGGATGGCGTTCGCGGATGCGCCTGGGAAGGTCGGGCGTTTCGAGTGCGATCTCCTTGGCGCCGAGCGCCTCCAGCAGCGGCGCGCGCCCGACGTTGCGCGTCGTTGCGATCACACGGGCGCCTGCCTGCCGGGCGATGTTGACCGCCGCCTGCCCGAGCGCCGACGTCGCCCCGCGAATGGCGACGGTCTCGTCAGCTGCGAGCTTGATAATTCCGACGAGGCTCGTCCACGCCGTCGCGTAGGACTCGGGAATGGCCGCGAGGTCCTCCCAGGGCAGCTCGCTTTCTAGGGGCACGACGTTCGATGCCGGCACGCTGACCTGCTCGGCGTAGCTGCCGTTGATGCTGCGCCCCATGCCGCCGACGACCGCCGCGACCTTGCGGCCGGGCGCCAGTCGCCCGTCGGGATCGTGCCGCACGAGCCCGACGCACTCGATGCCGCTGATCTCGGCGACATCGCCCCATGCCCCTTGGCGAAAGTAGATCTCGGCGTGATTGAGCCCGAACGCCTTGACGTCGATCAGAACATGACCGGGCCGCGGCTCCGGATCCGGGCGCTCCTCGATCGCCAGGACTTCCGGACCCCCGTAACGCGTGATGACAATGGCGCGCATGGCAAAGCCTCCCTGTTTGGTGCCAGGGCTAGCGTAGCGCCACCTTTATTGATAAAAAGAATGTAATTTCGATCATCTCTATAGGATTACCCTATGAATGACATGACGCTCCACCAGCTCCTGTGCTTCGACGCGGTCGTCGCCGAGGGAAGCTTTCAGGCCGCGGCCGAGAAGATGCGGCGCTCGCAGCCCACCCTGTCCCTGGCGCTCAAGAATCTCGAAGCCCAGGTCGGCCTGAGCCTGTTCGACCGCAGCGGCTATCGCGTGAAGCTCACGCCGGCCGGCGAATCTTTTCACCAGCGCACCCGCGTGTTCCTCGCCGAACTGCGCGCGCTCAAGAACCACGCGAGCGCGCTCGCCATGGGCGAGGAGAGCGAGCTCGATGTGGTCATCGGCGACTTGTGCCCGCTCCCGCAGATGCTCGGGCTGCTGCGCCGCTTTTTCGATGGCTGCCCGGGCACCCGGCTCAACCTGCACTTCGAGGCAATCGCCGGCCCCTGGGAGCGGCTCGAGGAGGGCGAGGCCGATCTCATCCTTCATCACGTGGACAAAAGCGATCCCAGTCTCGAGTTCATCGATCTCTTAGAAGTCGATATCGTGCCGGTGGTCGCGCCGGGTTTCCTGCGCTTCCCGATAACCAAATCGATCACGCCGGAAGCGATGCGCGACTATGTCCAATGCGTTATCCGCGACAGCGCCCGTCGCACGCCACGCGGCCAGTATTTCCTGGTCGAGGGTGCGCGCAGCTGGACGGTGAGCGATCAGCTGATGAAACGCGAGCTGATCCTGCAGGGCATGGGCTGGGGGCACATGCCGCGCCATCTGATCAAGCAAGACCTACGCGAGGGGCGCCTCCTCGCCATCAGCGGAAAGCACCTCAAAGGCGGCAGGGCCGAACTGGTCGCAGCACGCCGTCGTGACGCGCCGCACGGCCCCATTGCACAGCGCCTATGGCAGTACATCGCCGAGCAGGCCTCGACGGTGAACGCGACGGCCTGACGCTATTGTCTGTGGTGGTTTGAGCCTAGAGGCGCGCTACGCGATCACGAGCGGCCGAACAGCTTCTTCAGCGTGCCCGAGATCCAATCGCCGGCGGTCCGTCCGCCAGGCGGATCGTCGAGCTGCTCGACCACGACCATGCGCGTGACCTCGCCGCGCTGGTAGGCTTTCAGGAAGGCCGGATAGTCCCTGAACGACACGCAGCCGTTCGAGTCGCCGTTGGCGCCGAGCATGAACGGATGGGCGAGGATGCCGTCGCGGCCGTACATCTTGTGCTCGTCGACGGGAACGAGACGGATCGCCTGCACGCCGTGGAACAGGCTCTCGCGCAGCCTGAGATTATAAACGTTCGGCGGCGTCGGCCCACGTTTTCTTAAGTTCACGGCCCGCGTGTCATCCATGTAGCCGCCGAGGCCCGAGTGCGCTTCGAGCCGCTCGCCGCTCGGCATGTAAACCGTGTGCGCGGAGATGTCGTAGATCGCGGTGTGCGTAGGATCGTCCGTGAGCGGGTTCGATTCCTTCGGCGCATCGGCCTCGGCCGGCGCGTAGGCGCTGCTGGGAACCGCCGTCTCGGTGAGGCTCGCCACGCGATAGCGGATCTGCGCGGTCGCCGGCTTTGGCGCGGGGCGCGGAAGCGGCACGGCCGCCGCGAGACGCGGAGCGCGATTCGGAGCCGCAGCGCCTGCGGTCGGTGCCGGGGTCAGATCAATCGAGCCAGTCGTGGACGGCGCGACAGAGACGGTGCGCACGCGGACGGATTTCGACGGATTGGGAGAGCCGAAGCGATCTTCGAACGAAGCGGAAGGGAAAGCCGAGCGGCTGGCGGGTGAGGCGGCCGAATCATCGGCCGTCGCGAAGCGCGAGTCGAAGGATGTATCGAGGCTCGCTAGCTGCACGCGCGGCTTGCGCGGAATATCGGCCTCGGCGGAGTCGGTCCCGTAGCTCAGCAGCCGCGGATGCACCGTGCCGAAAACGGAAAGGCCCGTATTTCCTGCGCGCGCTGCGGCATCGGCAGGGTCGCTGCCGCGCAGAGTCCAGGCGCACAAACCGATTACCGTCAGCGCCGCAACGCCGGCGGCGACCGACACATCACCCACGCGGATCAAGATTTCCCGTCCCCGCTGTTTTTTATGCGCGCCCCCCGGCGCGCCCGTCCCCGAGTCAGTGTCTCATACAATATGCCAAATGCGGCAAAGTTGGTGCGGACCGAGAATTAAAAAAATTTCTTGTGAGGCGTTTTGGCAACACTTCGTAAACCATTGGTTCGGGCGAATTTTCGCGACAATAGGCTCCGTCCGCCACAATGCACGCGGCGCCACGCGCCTGCCATCCTTCAGCCCTTCCTACTCCGACGGCGATTGCATCAGCTCGATGTTGTCGGGCTCACCACTCGCTTCCGAGGGAACGATGCCGACCTCCTCGGATTCGTAGATCACCGCTGACTTTCGCCACTCGAAGGCCAAGTCGAGAAACTTCTGCCGCGCGACCGGGTCGCCCGCGCGTTCCGCCTGATGTTCGTAATGGACCGCCGTCTCGACACATAAGCTTGGGCTGCGATGCCACCTGACCATGCGACGCCTCCCGCCAACAGAACCGGCGGCGACGAGCTTGCTCAGGATTTTAGGCGTGACCGTGACTAAAGCGGGATGACTTTTAGTCATCCCGCTGTTCCGAATTGAGACAGAAATTTGTGCGAGTGGTCTTAGCGTATCGAGTTGTCCGACACGCGCACCGAAGAGCCCGATCCCGGCAACACGACGACGGGCGTCCCGACCTTCACGCGATTGTAGAGGTCGATCACGTCCTCGTTGGTCATGCGGATGCAGCCCGAGGAGATCGCTTGGCCGATGTATTCCGGCTGGTTCGTGCCGTGGATGCGGTACTGCGTATCGCGGCCGCCGGCAAAGAGATAGAGCGCCCGCGCTCCCATCGGGTTGGCGTTACCCCCGGGAACGTAATTCGGCAGGTGGCCGAGCCGCTGCTTCTCGCCTTCCGTCGGCGTCCACGACGGCCATTCCGTTTTGCTGCCGACGCGGGCAACGCCCGACCAGGATTGTCCTTCCTCGCCGACGGTCACGCCGTAGCGGAGCGCCTTGCCCTTGGCCGTCACGTAATAGAGATACTTGTTGCCGGTATCGACGACGATTGTCCCGGGCGCTTCGTGCCGGTCGTAGTCGACGATGTGGCGCTGATATTCCTGCGGGATGGACGCCTTCGCGTAGGGCGTGTTGGCCAGCAGTTGCCGGTCCCGCGGCGACCATCCGGCATCGCTTGTCGGCGACAGCTGGCCGGCTCCCATGCAGCCCGAAAGCATCAGCGCGGCCAACCCCGCAACGACGACCCCTGTCCCACGCGCGCGCATAACTTTCCCCCGCGGTTTCTTCGCTTCCCAATCCGGCATCGCCATGACCATCTCGGCGCCGCCGTACGCATCCCTAATTCCTAATAAGGCAAAAAAATGCGACCAGTCGCCCCTTTCGCCCAAATTTACTTACGGCGTTGCCAAAAGGACACACTTGTGGCCGGGGCTGAACCGGCCATGGCCCGGCTTCGGGACGATGGCTTGCGTTTATGCCGGAACAGGCATATTTCCGGAAAAATGACCAAAAAGGGAAAAACCGAAATCCCGGTGACCGTGGGCAGCGACAATGTATTTGCGGACTTGGGGCTCCCAGAGCCGGAAGAAGAACTCACCAAGGCCCAACTGGCTAGCCAAATTCGGCAGATCATCGGCAGGCGAAGGCTCACTCAAGCCTCTGCGGCAGCCCTGATGGGAATTGATCAGCCGAAAGTTTCCGCCGTGCTCAACGGCCGATTGGCGAACTTTTCCAGCGACCGCTTGATGCGGCTGCTGACCGCACTTGGCCAGGACGTAGAGATCATTGTGAGGACGAAGCCGCGCAATCGCGCCCGCGGACGCATCAGGGTGGTTGGCGAGGCCCATGCTTGAGTGACTATTGCACTCTCTGTTCAAGGGACGGTCAGAAACAACACCGACGTCATCCTTGTAACTTACGAATCACCAAACCGGTTAGATTGACCGGTGCGGTGGCGGATGGGAGCCCGTGTCATCCAAGGGCTAATAAGCCCGTCCCTCAGCTCGGTGCCCCGTCCGCCGTTCCA
>Ga0213881_10000162_pt1 | contig 55109 bp, 56 predicted proteins | sample BarmaccoBMER_R08_FD_160104 | JGI IMG/M metagenome (GOLD analysis project Ga0213881, IMG submission 160104) | Barbacenia macrantha exposed rock microbial communities from rupestrian grasslands, the National Park of Serra do Cipo, Brazil - ER_R08 ...
GCCGTCTACGAGGTCGGCTACGAGCACAGCAACCGCCCCCTCTGGCTACCGATCCCGCTAGCCGCCATCACCCGCCTCACCACCACCTCCCCGTGACCAACCCCGCGTTGACCGCCCTGTTGAGTTCAGAAAGACCAGCTGAGTTCGGAAAGACCAGCGCAGTGGCATTCTTGTCCCCGCGCTCGTTCTCGACCCCCGAGTTCACGTCCACCGCGAAGGGACGCACCGCGACGACGGCATCAGCGACGTTGTCCGGACGAAGCCCTCCCGAGAGGATCACGGGCATGCCTCGCGGCGCGAGCGCATCGCGATGGTGCAGCTGATGGACCAGTCGTGCGTCCGACGGCGTCGGCACCGGAGGCGACGGCGATTCTTAAGTCGGCCTCCGAGCGAGTACCGCAGATCTTGACCCGGGGACGTCTCACCCTGCGCAGTCGGCCGGCTGCGAGGCGGCTGCCGCCTCGAATGCGTCGAGAGCGCTGGTGAACGCCGCGACGCACTGGCGCAGGCCGGCCTCGTCCGTCTGCATTCCCAGCCCGTCACGACCGCCCAGCGTGAACTCGACGGTGTCGTCGTCCGGGTAGATCCGGTAAGTGATGGTGCTGTCGCCGTCCACCCCTACCCACGCGCTGACCTGTACCGACGAACTGCTGACGTACGCCATGTCGCTTCTCTCCCCGTGCCGTCCGCCGCGTATCATCGCGACGCTACATCCTTTCGTACAGCGCTACCGTAAACTACGTACGCGATCGAGGCAACAGGGGTGCCCGATGAGTCAGCGGCAAATGAACACCGAGCGGGTGCAGGTGGCGGCGACGCTGCGGCGGATGCGCGAGGAGGCCGGCCTGAGCCGGGAGCAGGCCGCCGAGGTGCTGAGCTGCACCACATCGAAGATCGGCGATCTGGAGACCGGCCGATCCGGCCCCAAGCCCGTCGAGCTGGCCGCGCTGCTGGACCGCTACGGCGTCACCGGCGAGGAGCGCGAGGAACTGATCGAGATCGCCCGCGCATCGCAGACCCGCCGACCCCGGGGTGGTCACTGGATCACCATTCCCAGCAGCCATCGCCGCTACCTCGACCTGGAGCGGCAGGCCACCTCGGCCATCTTCTACTCCGGCGAGGTCATCCACGGCATGCTGCAGACCGAGGGCTACGCCCGCGCTCTGCTGCGCTGGAACAACCTGCAGCCACCGGAGATGCTGGAGCGGTTTCTGAAACTGCGGATGGAACGCAGCGCCGCATTGAGCCGCCTCGACCGGCTGCCGCTGCGGTTATGGTGCATCCTCGGCGAGGCCGCACTGCGCTCCGGCGTTGGTGGCGCGGCGGTGATGCGCGAACAGCTGGAGCACCTGATCACCATGTCCGAGCTGCAGGAGAATGTGGTGATCCAGGTGCTGCCACTCGGCTCCGGGGTGCACGGCTTCATGGGGCTGACCGCGACGCTCTACGACTTCCCGCCGCCCGCGCCGCGAATGCTGCACTTCGAAGTCTACGGCCGTGGCGCATTCCAGGACCAGGAAGACGAGGTCGCTTTCGCCGCGCATACAATGGATCTGCTTCGGGCCAAAGCCCTGGGCCACGAGGAGAGCAGCGAGTTCATCCAGACCATTCTCAGCGAGCTGGAGGAGAGCTAGCGCCATGCCGCTCATTACTGACGAGTGGTTCCTGCCGCGGCGAACGGTCAACGGCGTCGCTTGCGTGGAAACCAAATTCACTAAAGACGCAGTTTACGTGCGCAATAATCGGCGCCCGGACGCGGGCACCGCGGTTTTCGATCACACCGAGTGGGCCGTGTTCCTTGCCGGTGTCAAGGACGGCGACTACGACTTGTAGCGTCAGCCCATGGTCACCGAGGGCGACGACTACCGGCCATGTCTGGAGGCGACGGCGTTGCTGGGTAGGCACGACCCCGACGCCGCCGTCGCGGTCCTCGAGCCGCTGCCTACGCAGTAAGGCTGCCGCGCTAAATCCAAGCCCGACGTTGGTCGTACCGAGGTGCTACCGCTCTGCTAAGCTTGGCCGCATGGCGGTCAAGAAGATCAGCATCTCGCTTGACTCCGAGGTTTTTGAACGCGCCCGGCGTGCCGCCGAGACCGAGGGGGTCACGCTCTCGACCTGGCTGTGTCAAGCGGCCGAGGAAGCTGCCGGACTGGCCGAGGCCCGCACTGCCTTGGCCGAGTACATCCAGGTGTACGGGCCGCCCGACGAGGCCGCCATGGCCGAGACCCGCGCCCGGCTGGACAAGGCCGGTGTCGGGCAATGGGAGACCGCCGACGAGGCCGCCGCCAGGATGGCCGCGCTGGCCCGGTTGCGCGGCGAGCTTCCCGTAGAAGTCCGGCGGCGCGCCGGATGACTCTCCAGCGACGACTGGTCCTTGACTCTGGCGCACTCATCGACATCGAAGCGACGCCCCACGGCGAGACCTTCCGCAGCTGCGTGAAGGCATTCGAGGACGGATACCGCCCGTACCTGCCGGCCGTGGTGCTCGCCCAGGTCTGGCGAGACCGCGCCCAGCAGCATCCGCTACGGATGCTGCGACGGCTGTGCACCCTGCTTCCCTTCACCGAGCAGACCGCCGAGGACGTCGGCGGTCTGCTCGTCCGAAGCCGAACCTCTGATGTCGTCGATGCCGCCGTCATCGTCGCAGCCATCGAGCACAACGCCGCGGTGCTCACCTCCGACCCCCAAGACCTCGCCACGCTCGCCAGCGCCGCCGACTACCCGGTCCGCCTGCTCCCGGTCTGAGCCGGGAGCTTGCCCGACCCGGTTCCGCGGAACACCTCGATCAGCTATTGCGCGCCCACGGCCCAGACAGCGCGCACGACCCACCGAAGCGCCGCTCGGCTCCTCACCCAGCACATGTGCGAACGAGCCGACACACTGGGAGCACGACAAGCCCAGGAAGGACGTGACCGTGCACGCGGCAGACCGCGCCACTTCAGCACCACCGGCTGACGAGCTGCGCCGGCTACTGGCCGGCGAACACCACAACCCCCATTCGGTGCTCGGGACGCATCCGCACCCCGACGGCACCGTGGTCCGGGTGTTGCGCCCGCATGCCGATGAGGTGACGGTGCTCGCCGACGGCGCGGAGTACCCCCTGGAGCACTGCGCCGGGGGGCTTTTCCACGGCGTGACACAAAGTCCTGGCGACTACCGGCTGCGGGTGCGCTACGGCGAGCACACCGAGATCACTGATGACCCATACCGATGGCTGCCCACGCTGGGTGAGGTTGACCTACACCTCATCAGGGAGGGGCGCCACGAGCGGCTGTGGGAGGTGCTCGGCGCGCACCTGCGGACCTATCCCACGCCGGGTGGCGTGGTCGAGGGAACCTCGTTCGCGGTGTGGGCACCGCACGCTCGGGGCGTGCGAGTGTGCGGAGACTTCGACGGCTGGTCCGGGGTGGCCACCCCACTGCGCTCGCTGGGTTCGGCCGGCGTATGGGAGATCTTCCTGCCCGGCGTCGGTACCGGTACCCGCTACAAGTTCCGCCTGCTGGGCCCCGACGGGAACTGGCATGAGAAGGCCGACCCGATGGCCCGCGCCACCGAAGTTCCGCCGAACACGGCCTCGATGGTAGCCGGCCTGTCGACTCACGAGTGGAGCGACGCCCCGTGGCTCGCCGACCGCGCGCAGGGCCAGCCGACGACCAAGCCGATGAGCATCTATGAAGTACACCTGGGCTCCTGGAAGCAAGGCCTGGGATATCGCCAGCTGGCCCATCAACTGGTCGAACACCTGCAAGCGACCAGGTTCACCCACGTCGAGCTGCTGCCGGTGGCCGAGCACCCCTTCGGCGGCTCCTGGGGCTACCAGGTCACCTCCTACTACGCGCCGACGGCACGATACGGCTCCCCAGACGACTTCCGCTATTTCGTGGACACACTGCATACGGCCGGAATCGGGGTGCTCATGGACTGGGTGCCCGCGCACTTCCCGCGCGATGAGTGGGCGCTGGCTCGCTTCGACGGCGCACCCTGCTACGAACACCCCGACCCGCGGCGTGCGGCGCACCCGGAGTGGGGAACCCTGATCTTCGACTACGGGCGCAACGAGGTCCGCAACTTCCTGGTGGCCAACGCGCTGTACTGGCTGGAGGAGTTCCACCTCGACGGGCTCCGGGTGGACGCCGTGGCCTCGATGCTTTACCTGGACTATTCGCGCCAGCCGGGCGAATGGTTGCCCAATGTGCACGGCGGACGGGAGAACCTGGACGCGGTGGCGTTCCTGCAGGAGATGAATGCCACCGTCTACAAACGACACCCCGGGGTGGTGACGATAGCCGAGGAGTCCACTGCCTGGCCCGGCGTTACCCGGCCGACGCATGTGGGCGGCCTGGGCTTCGGCTTCAAGTGGAATATGGGCTGGATGCACGACACCCTCGGCTATGTTGGGCACGATCCGGTGCACCGCAGTTATCACCACAACGCGATGACCTTCTCGCTGATGTACGCCTGGAGCGAGAACTTCGTGCTGCCGCTCTCGCACGACGAAGTGGTGCACGGCAAGGGCTCGCTGTGGAACCGGATGCCCGGCGACGACTGGAACAAGGCCGCTCACCTGCGGTGCCTACTGGCCTACATGTGGGCCCACCCCGGCAAGCAGCTGCTGTTCATGGGCGGCGAACTCGGGCAGCCCGCCGAGTGGGCGGAGAACCGGTCACTGGACTGGAACCTGCGCCACCACCCGCTGCACGACGGGGTACTGCAGTTGGTCGGCGATCTCAACGCCACCTACCGATCACACCGCGCGCTGTACAGCCAGGACACCAACCCGGCCGGCTTTGAGTGGATCGACGCCAACGATGCTTGGGGCAACGTCTTGAGTTTCCTGCGCTGGGGCGATGACGGATCGGTGCTGGTCTGCCTGGCGAACTTCGCCGGAAACCCGCACGAGAAGTACCGGGTGGGGCTGCCCCACCCGGGACGCTGGCGCGAGGTGCTCAACACTGACGCCGAAAGCTACGGTGGCTCCGGCGTCGGAAACCTCGGCGAGGTGATCGCCAGCGAGACGCCGTGGCATGGACGGCCCTACTCCGCGATGCTCCGGCTGCCGCCAGCCGGAGCGCTCTGGCTCATCCCCGCCGAAAAACGCTGAGTATCGGCCAGATGACGATGTGTCATCGATACTCCACCCAGAGTCAGTCAAATGGCCCCGAGTGCCAGCACCCATGCCCCTGTAGGGTGATATGCGGTCGGGTTGTTGATCGGTGGGACCAGCCAAGGTGGGACAGGACCGCACGGAGAGACCCGGTGACCAGGGCCGTTCCTTCCCGTCATCGGCTGCGCTCGCCCAGGAGTGGGCCCGGGCTATGGCCACTAGCTCCTACCTGCCGATGTCACTTGCCGAGGCCCGGGACTATCTGCATGATCTCGCCGAGCGGCTGGTGGACGCGCTGTGCGGGCCTTCGGTCGACACCCAGGCCGCATCCGAGGTAGGCGCTCGACTCGTCGCCGGGGGATTCACCGGCGCGCAGTGCCTTTCTCGGACGTTCGATGTGCTCGGCAAGGGCTTGCCTGCCGCCGCGGTCAGTGCGGCGGCAGGCAAGCCCCCACCGGCGCACTGCAACCGGATCATCGAGTTGCTCGGGGCGCTGGCCGCCAGCTACACATGGGCGCTGCGCAATCACGTCTTCGACCAGCAGGAAGAGGTCAAGCGGGCGCTGTCACAGGCATGGCAGGCCCTGGAGCGAGATCTGCGGGCCAGCCATGCCCGGTTCCGGGAGGTGTTCGACTTCTCTCCGGTGGGTATCGCGATCAGCGAACCCAGCGGGCGAATCGTCCAGGCCAACCGGTCGCTCGAAGACACCCTTGGCTACTCCCAGGGCGAACTGCTCAGACGCAAGCTGAGCGAGCTGTTCTCACCGGAGGAGCGGCCCATCATGCTGGAGGAGCACCACCGGGTGCCGGTGACCGGTCGGGATTCGCGGACCCGGGTCCGCTTCCCGCTGCGCTGCGCCGATGGCGGGACCGCGTGGGTCTACCTGGCCTCCTCGGTGCTGCTCGACGCCGAGCAGGCGCCCCGGCACGTTGTCACGACGGTCCAGGACATCACCAGCCTGCACCTGCTCGAACAGCAGCTGCATCACCAGACGCTGCATGACCCGCAGACCGGTCTACCGAATCGGCAGTATCTCCGCACCCATCTGGAAAAGGTACTCGCGCGAGCTGAGCCGTCGGCCGTGGTCACGCTGATACACCTCGATCTGGACGGCTTCTCAGCGATCAATGACGGGCTGGGTCACCACGCCGGTGACCAGCTGCTGGATGTGGTAGCCAGGCGACTGGAAGGAGTAGTCGCGGACCAGCAGGCGATGGTTGCCCGGCTCGGAGCCGACGAGTACGCAATCCTCATCGAACCCGGAGATTCGGTGCTGGGCGTCGGCACCTTTGCCGAGATCATCAACACCGAACTCGCCGAGCCGTTCTACATCGACGGAATCGGGGTGGCGGTCACCGCGAGCATCGGCGTCGTGCAGCGACGGGTCGCCGGGACGAAGGCCGAGGAGCTGATGCGCGCCGCCAGCGCCACGCTGCGCCGGATGCGCGGCCGGGGCAAGCGGCAGTGGGACCTGTTCGATCCCGACATCGACGCTGTCCACAATGCGGAACTCCGGCTGGCCGCGGCGATGCCCGGCGCCCTGGAGACCGGCGAGCTGCACGTGACATACCAGCCGGTGGTCATGCTGGATGGTGGTCGGCTGGTAGGCATCGAGGCGGCGCTGAGCTGGCGGCACCCGCAGCTCGGCGTGCTGTCCAACGAACAGTGCGTGCGAGCCGCAGAGCGGACCGGTGTCGTGCATGAGGCCGGTCAGTGGTTGCTGCGCACTGCTGCCGAGCAGGCCGTCTCCTGGCGGCATCGGATCGGTGGCGGCGTGCCGCCGATGGTAGTCAACCTCAGCCCCTCCCAGGCGCAGGACCGCGACCTGGTAGCGCGAGTCAGAGCGGTGCTGAACGAGACCGGTCTGAGGCCTGCTGAGTTGGAGCTGCGGGCGCCGGTGGCAGCGATCCGCACGGTCACTGGTGAACTCGCCGGCGTTGGCGGCGGGCAAGCCGAGCACAACGTGCGGATGCTGACCGAGCTCGGCGTGCGCGCCGGGCTCTACGACTTCGGCGGTGGCATCGGCGAGCTGCGGTGCCTAGCAGATCTTTCGGTGTGCACGGTGCGAATCGCCCCGCTGATCTCCCAGCAGGTGGCCGACGATCCGTCCCGGATCCTGTCCCAGGCGGCGCAGGCATTAGTGCACATTGTCCGCGGTGCCGGGATCGATGTGGTCGCCTTCCTCGTGGACAACGCCGAGCAGGCCGCGTGCTGGCCATGGATCGGCGCCAACTGGGGCCTTGGCGCGCTGTACGGCAATCCAGGACCACCGCAGGACATCGAGGCCCAGCTACGCCGCCGGTGAGCGACGATACGAGCTATGGCGCCGAGCGCCGCTGCCGGCTCTAGAACAGGGCACGGGCCAGCGCGCGGCGCGCCGAAATGACCCGGGGGTCGTCGGGCGGGAAAAGCGCAAACAGCTCGACCAGGTGCGCTCTGGCTCGGTCGCAGTCATCTCCGGTCAGCCGCCGCACAGCGCTGACCAGCCGCTCGAATGCCCGCTCCGGCGCCTTGGCGGCCACCTCGGCGTCAGCTGCGGCGATCTGCGCGTCGATGTCGTCGGGCGCGGCATCGGCCCTGGCCACCGCCGAAGGATCGGCTGATTGCGCCCGCGCCAGGAAACGAACCTGGATGAGCGCGGCTCTGGCCTGCTCGTTAGCCGGCTCGATGGCCAGAATCTGCTGGTAAGCGGCTTCGGCGGCGGCATAGTCACCGGCCGCCAGCGCGGCTTCGGCGGCGGTGAACCGGGGATCCCCGGGCTCCGCGTCCGGCGCTGGCGCGCCGGTGCCCGGCGCGGCTCGCTCGGCCGCCCGGATACCGGGCAATCGATCGCGCAGCACGTCGAGCAGCGCGGTAATCCACTGCTTCACCTGCGGCTCGGGCCGGGCGCCGGCAAAGGCCTCGACCGGCTGGCCGCCGGCGATGGCGACGACGGTGGGAATGGACTGGACACCGAAGAGCTGGGCGATCTGTGGGTTGGCGTCGACGTCGACCTTGGCCAGCACCCACGCCCCACCGGACGCCGCGGCGAGCCGTTCGAGCACCGGGGACAGTTGCTTGCACGGACCGCACCAGCTCGCCCAAAGATCGACCACCACGGGTACCTGCATGGACCGGTCGACGACATCCGCCTGGAAGCTGTGTTCAGTCACGTCCAGGACCCACGGGCGCTCCCCGCTGGCCGGGGGCGTGCCCGGGGCGTCGCGCCGAGGAGCCGAATCAGCTCGTGCTTTGAGGGCAGACAGGTCGACGGCGCCGGACATGGCTACGGTCTGCTGCGGGTTAGGCCTGCTCACACCATCTATACTGGCATGGATTCCAGGACGTCAGAACCGGGCCGGCTCCCGGTACTCACCCCATTGAGCTTTGAGCGCCCCGCAGATCTCGCCGAGGGTGGCTTCAGCCCGCGCCGCGTCGAGCATCGGCTCGATGAGGTTGCCGTCACCGTCTGCTACCACGACCATGGCCGCGAGGGCCCGGTCGACGGCGGTCTGGTCACGATGGGCGCGGCGCTGTGCCAGCACCCGGTTCTGCTCGCGTTCCACCTCGGCGCTGACCCGGAGAATCTCCAGCTCATCAGCAACCGATCCGGTCAGCGTGTTCACGCCGACGATTTTCTTGTCGCCCTTCTCCAACGCACGCTGGTAGGCGAACGCCGCGTCGGCGATCTCGCCGGTGAACCACCCGTCCTCGATGCCGCGCAGGATGCCGGAAGTCATCTCGCCGATCGGGTGCCTGCCCGACGGCACCGCGGCCGCGGCCATGCTCCTGATCCGGGCAAAGATCCGCTCGGCGTCGGCCTCGATCCGATCGGTCAGCGCCTCGACATACCAGGAGCCACCCAGCGGATCGATCACATGAGCCACCCCGGACTCCTCCATGATCACCTGTTGGGTGCGCAAGGCGATCTCCGCGGCGCGCTCCGATGGCAGCGCCAAGGTCTCGTCCATAGAGTTGGTGTGCATCGAATTGGTACCGCCCAACACCCCAGCGAGCGCCTCGATCGTGGTGCGCACGACGTTGTTGTAGGGCTGCTGCGCGGTGAGCGAGACGCCCGCGGTCTGGGTGTGAAAGCGCATCCATAGCGCCTTGTCACTGGTGGCACCATAGACGTCGCGCATCCAACGGGCCCAGATCCGCCGGGCGGCACGGAACTTCGCGATCTCCTCGAAGAAATCCACATGCGCGTCGAAGAAGAAGGTCAGGCCGCTGGCGAAACGGTCGACGTCGAGCCCGCGGGAACGGCCCAGCTCCACGTACCCGAAGCCATCGGCCAGCGTGAATGCCAGCTCCTGCGCAGCCGTCGCGCCAGCTTCCCTGATGTGGTACCCGGAGATCGACAGCGGCTTGTAGGCCGGAATCTGTTCCGTGCAGTACTCCATGAGATCCCCGATGAGACGCAGGTGCGGTTCTGGCGTGAACAGCCACTCCTTCTGGGCGATGTACTCCTTGAAGATATCGGTCTGCAGAGTGCCGTTGAGCTTGGTGATATCCGCGCCCTGCCGTTCCGCGGCGACCAGGTACATGCAGAACATCGGCACCGCCGGACCCGAGATCGTCATTGACGCGGTAAGGCGCTCCAACGGGATACCGCCGAACAGCACGTCCAGATCGGCAGCACTGTCGATCGCCACGCCGCAGTGCCCGACCTCACCGAGGCTGCGCGGATCGTCGGAGTCACGACCCATCAGGGTCGGCATGTCGAAGGCCACCGACAGCCCACCCCCGCCGTTGCGCAATATCTGCTGGTAACGCTCATTGGTCTGCTGGGCGTTACCAAATCCAGCGAACTGGCGAATCGTCCAGGTGCGCCCCCGGTAGCCGGTGGAGTGCACACCGCGAGTGAACGGATACTCGCCCGGCCAGCCGATCCGCTCGAATCCGGTGACCGTATCGCCCTCACGCGGCCCATACACCGGGTCAACCTCGTCTCCGGACAGAGTCGTGAAGTCCGCGTCACGGAGCCGTCCCGTCGCCTGCGCCTGTGCGTACCGGCGCTGCCAGCGCTCCCGACCGGCCTGCGGATCTGTGTGCTGGGCGTCGTAGGGCCTCATGCAAGCCTCCCCTGCAAGGTGGTCTGTCGTCCAATAGTAGGATGACAAACTAGTTGCCACCACCACCTTGCGGTCCGGGCTGGTCAGGGCTCCCGGAGAGGTGCGCCTGGACGCGATCAACCCTGGCGCGCAGCTGGCCGGTGTAGCCGGGGCGAATGTCACCCCAGCCTGCCCTATCCGGGGCGCCACGGTGCCCTACGGTTCATCCATGTCATCGCACCATCCACTGCCGTTCGACCCGATCGATCGAGCCGCGCAGATATGGCAAGACCGCATCGGACCAGCCGCGACGATGGCCGCAGTCACCAATGTGATGCGCGTGCAGCAGATTCTGCAGTCCGCCGTGGACGCCGTGCTGCGCCCGCACGGTCTGACCTTCGCCCGGTATGAGGCGCTGGTGCTGCTGGTGTTCTCCCGCCAGGGCAGCCTGCCGATGAACGTGATGGGCCAACGGCTTCAGCTACACCCGACCAGCGTGACCAACATCGTGGACCGGCTGCAGGCCGATCACCTCGTGGAACGCAACAGCCACCCCACCGATCGGCGCACCACCCTCGTCACGATCACCGAAGCCGGCCGGCAGCGCCAGAAGACGGCCACTGTGGCCCTCACCGACAGCAACTTCGGCCTCGTCGGGCTGGATGATGCCCAGATCGCACAGCTCACCGCGCTCCTCACCCAGGTGCGCCGCGCTGCGGGGGACTTCACCGCCCCTCACAATGATCAATAATCGCAGCCGCCGCGAGCGACGCAGCAACCATCGGCGTCTCGAAGACCACCCAACCGGGGTACCCCAGCCTGTCGCAACAGCAAGCACACCCGGGCGATTCCCTGGGCATTCCGGCACCAGGGTTCAGACGCCCAACTCGGCGATCAGCTCGTCGGCTGCTCGGTAGACGTCCAGCTCGCCTACCACAACCCGCTTGGCCAGCCCATGCAGCGCGCTACCCCGCAGAACGTCACCGAGCTTGCCGCGCAGTTGCGCCAGCGCGATGGCCTCGACCTCGGCCTCAGCCCGGCGCTGCCGGCGGGCCTCCAGCTCGCCATGGCCGAGCATCCACGTCCGGTGCTCCTCGATCGCCCGGACGAGGTCGTCGGCACCCTCGGCCGTGGTGGCCACCGTGCGGACGATCGGCGGCCGCCAGCTCGGACCCGCCGTGCCCCGCCGACCGAGCGAGATCATGTACTTGAGTTCTCGAACGGTCTGATCAGAGCCCTCCCGATCGGCCTTGTTCACCACGAAGACGTCAGCGACCTCGAGGATTCCCGCCTTGGCCGCCTGAATCCCGTCACCCATCCCCGGCGCCAGCAGCACCACAGTGGTGTCGGCCAGGGCGACGACCTCCACTTCGGACTGGCCGACGCCCACGGTCTCCACCAGCACCACGTCGCAGCCAGCGGCGTCGAGCACCCGCAGCGCCTGCGGGGTGGCCCAGGCGATGCCCCCCAGGTGTCCTCGAGTGGCCATCGAGCGGATGAAGACGCCGTCGTCGGTCGCATGGTTCTGCATCCGTACCCGGTCACCCAGCAGAGCGCCCCCCGAGAACGGCGAGGACGGGTCGACGGCGAGCACTCCCACCTTTTTACCGGCCGCCCGCAACGCGGTGACCAGCACACTGACGGAGGTGGATTTGCCCACTCCCGGCGCGCCGGTGATGCCGACGACCTGGGCCCGCCCGGTATGGCGGGCCAGCGCAGCGGCGAGGGCACGCAATTCCGGGGCGCCATCCTCGACCAGCGAGATCAGCCGGGCGACCGCCCTGGCTTGGCCTTGCCGCGCGTGGCTGACCAGGGCGTCGATGTCGTGGCGGCGAAAACTCACGCTGCGTCGTTGCCGGGCACCCGGAGGATCAGCGCGTCGCCCTGGCCACCGCCGCCGCACAACGACGCCGCGCCCACGCCACCGCCGCGCCGACGAAGCTCCATCGCCAGGTGCAGCGCCAGCCGGGCCCCCGACGCGCCGATCGGATGCCCCAACGCGATCGCTCCGCCGTTGGGATTGACCCGCGCCGGGTCGATACCGAGTTTGCGGGTGGACACCACACCCACCGCGGCGAACGCCTCGTTGATCTCGACGATGTCGAGATCACGAACCTCGATGCCCTCCTTGGCGCAGGCCGCCAGCACCGCATTGGCGGGCTGCTCGTGCAGGCTGGAGTCGTCGGGCCCGGCCACCATGCCGTGCGCCCCGATCTCGGCCAGCCAGCTCAGACCAAGCTCTTGTGCCTTGGCTTCGCTCATCACCACGACCGCGGCAGCTCCATCAGTAATCGGGGACGACGACCCGGCGGTGATGGTGCCGTCGGCGGCGAACGCCGGGCGCAGCTTGCCCAGGCCCTCGGCGGTGGTATCCGGCCGGATGCCCTCGTCAGCCGCCACCACGACCGGGTCACCCTTGCGCTGCGGCACGGTCACCGGGGTGATCTCCTGCGCGAACAGTCCACTCGCCACGGCGCGGCCGGCCCGCTGATGCGATTGCGCGGCGAACTCGTCCTGTTCCGCACGGGTCAGCTGGTGGCGCCCATTGTGCTTCTCGGTGGAGGCACCCATCGAGACCTGCTCGAACGCGTCGTGCAGGCCATCGTAGGCCAGGTGATCGAGCATGGTGACGTCGCCGTACTTGAACCCGGAGCGCGACTTGGGCAGCAGGTGCGGCGCCTGGGTCATCGACTCCTGCCCGCCGGCCACAATGATGTCGAACTCGCCGGCCCGGATCAGCTGATCGGCCAGCGCGATCGCGTTCAGCCCCGACAGGCATACCTTGTTGACGGTCAAGGCCGGCACGTCCATGCCGATGCCAGCGTTGACAGCCGCTTGACGTGCGGGGATCTGACCGGTCCCCGCGGTGAGCACTTGGCCCATGATCACGTACTGCACCTGCTCGGGCGTCACGCCAGCACGTTCCAGTGCGCTCTTGATGGCGAACCCACCGAGCTGGGCCGCTGAGAAGTCCTTGAGCTGACCGAGCAGCCGCCCCATCGGGGTGCGGGCTCCGGCCACGATGACGGAACCGGTCATAATGCAGACCTCCGGCATGGCGAGGTGTCTGATCAGGGTTACTTCGACCCTACCGCGCGTCATGGCCCTCGCACGACGATGACGACGAGCCCATCCTGACCGGCCGTACGCTGCACCTATGGCGACACTCGGATCCCCCCTCAAGTCCCTCGTCACGGCAATCGATCACGTCGGCATCGCGGTGCCCAATTTCGCTGCGGCCGTTGCGTTCTACCGCATGACGTTCGGGCTGGACCTGGTCCATGAGGAGGTCAACGAGGAGCAGGGGGTGCACGAGGGCATGCTGCGCGCCCCAGGCGAGGACGGCACGGCTGCCGCGGTGCAGCTGCTCGCCCCGCTGGGCCCCACCTCTCCCATCGCCAAGTTCCTGAATCGCAGCGGCCCCGGACTGCAGCAGTTGGCCTACCGGGTCACTGACATCGAGTCGGCCATGGCGGCGCTGCGCGCCGCCGACGTACGGCTGCTCTACGACACGCCGCGCCGCGGCACCGCCGGTTCCCGGATCAACTTTGTGCACCCCAAAGATGCCGGTGGCGTGCTGATCGAGCTGGTGGAACCGGCCCCAACCGAGCACCAGGGCGGGTCCCGTGGCTAGGCCCGGGTGCAGCTCGATGCTCGCTACATGCTCAGCGGAGGCGATGGCAGAGCAGCGCGGTGTTATAGCCGGTCGCGGTTATAGCCGGTCGCGCTGCTCGGGCACATCTCTCCACGCAGGTCGTCCCTGCGATGTGAATGGTGCCACAAGCATCCTTCAGGCGCTCGACACGCCCTGTGCCCGTAGACACCGCTGCCAGAGCCCAGCCTAACGCTAAGCTAGGCGCCCAGAACCCGTCCGGCGGTGAGCAGAGAAATTAGGGGACATCCTCATGACTGACGCTAGGCGTACGCCGCGGGTGCTGTCGGGGATCGCCACGACAGGTACCCTACACATCGGCAACTATGTCGGCGCGCTGAGCATGTGGGCAGACGAGCAAGACCGTTACGACAACTATTTCATGATTGCCGATCTACATGCGCTGACCATCCCGGAGAACGTCCAGCCCGACGCGCTACGCAGCCGCATCCGTGAAGCCCTCGCGCTGTACGTCGCATGCGGCCTCGACCCGTCACGTTCGGCGATCTTCCGTCAGTCCGAGGTGAGCGCGCATGCCACGCTCGCCTGGATTCTTGGGTGCCTCACACCCGTAGGCTGGTTGGAGCGAATGACGCAGTATAAGTCGAAATCATCGACGGTCACTGCCAGCGCTGGCTTGTTCACCTATCCAGCGCTACAAGCTGCCGACATACTCCTGTATCAAGCGGACTTCGTGCCGGTCGGTGACGACCAACGCCAGCACATTGAGATCACCCGGGACATAGCTCAGCGGTTTAACCACCTCTTCGGCGAGGTCTTCACGTTGCCCGAGTCGTTGATCCGAAAGAGTGGCGCTCGGATCATGGGGCTCGATGATCCGTCGATCAAGATGTCTAAGAGCCTGGCAGGCACCCGGGATGGTCACGCGATCGGACTTCTGGATCCACCGGACAAGATCCGTCGTACCGTCATGCGAGCGGTGACTGATTCAGGATCCAAGATCAATCCAGAACAACTGTCGCCGGGCCTGAATAATCTGCTCGTACTATTCGAAACTCTCACTGGCCTAAGCCGCGAGGTTGTCCTGACGAAGTTTGCCGGCCAAGGCTACGGAGTCCTCAAGCGAGAGCTAGCCGATGTCGCTATCGAGAAAGTTGGAACTGTCCAAGCCCGCTACCGTGAGTTGCGGGAGGATGACGCCACACTCGATGCGATCTCGGCCGAGGGCGCCAACAAAGCAAAATCAGTTGCCAACGCCACCCTACAGGCGGCGATGTGCGCTACTGGACTGCGTTAAAGCAAGCCACTGGTGACTTGGCGCGGACGGACTGGGAAGGGCAGGTGATCGCAATGAGCGCTGACCGGGCACCGACCGTGCCGTTTGTTGTCGTCTGCTTGCCAGACGGGTTCAGGTCACTTCTGCGCAGAGCGGAAAGGGCGGTTCCAAGTCGGTGAACATCGGAAAGTGCTTGATGTTGAGCGTGGCGAGCCTGAGCCCGTGAACTAAGGCAGTTGCTGCGATTAAGTAGTCGACCAGTCCGATGCTGGCGTGCGAGCCACAGTAGCGTCGGCGAAGCTCCCCCGCCCGATGAGCGATCATGTCGGTCACGGGTAGCGGCCGAAGGGAGTTGAGCAGCCGGGTGACTTCACGCCGTTCTCCCGAGCGCATGCCGCCGACGATTTCGGCGTTGGTAAGGACGCTGACCGCGAGCCGGCCAACCTGGGTACGGGTGTGGCGCAGCCAGTCCCGCGCGGCGTCGATTCCACGCAAGTTCGCGATGAGCACATCCGTGTCGAGGAGAATCACAGCTGACTGATTCGCCGCAGGTGTAAGCCACGCTGACCATCAGCGCGATCGACGTCGATGTCCAGATCATTCTCGCGCAGGACGCCAAAGGACGCCTCGATCGCGGCCAGATCGTCGGTGAGATCATCATTCGGCCCGAGCAACGCCTGGTCGATGAGCCGCCGGACCAACTCGGCCGCCGAGGTACGCTCGGCGGCGGCGCGAGCGGCGAGAGCGGCCCGCTGCTCGTCGGTAAGATAGATGTTGGTGCGCTGCATACACCGCATCATACATCACAGTCGCTTGGACGCTGTCGCGGGCAATACGTGCAGCACGGACCGGTCTCTCACTCGCTCGGGGCGGTGACGCTTGATATACCGATGACGATTGATATACCGATCGCCTACCCTCAGCGTAGCCGGCTATCCCAAGTGGGAAGCGGGCAAAGGGAAGGGATGACCGTGCAAAAGATCCTCGATGCCATCCTCCATGACGACGCCGACGCCCTCAGTTCACTGCCGGTACCGGAAAACTACCGGGGAATCACGGTCCACGCTGACGAGGTCGACATGTTCGCCGGTATGCCCAGCCGGGACAAGGACCCACGCCGGTCCCTGCATCTGGACGAGGTGCCGGTGCCGGAATTGGGTCCAGGCGAGGCGCTGGTCGCCGTGATGGCCAGCGCCATCAACTACAACACCGTCTGGACGTCGATCTTCGAACCGCTGCCCACCTTTGGGTTTCTCCGGCGCTACGGCCGCACTTCCCCGTTGGCCGCCCGGCACGATCTGCCCTACCACGTGGTCGGCTCCGATCTGGCCGGTGTGGTGCTGCGCACCGGAGCCGGGGTGAACGCCTGGCGCCCGGGTGATGAGGTGGTGGCGCACTGCCTGTCCGTCGAGTTGGAGCACCCCGACGGGCACAGCGACACCATGCTTGACCCCGAGCAACGCATCTGGGGTTTCGAGACGAATTTCGGCGGCCTGGCCGAGCTCGCACTGGTCAAATCCAACCAGCTGATGCCCAAACCGGCGCATCTCACCTGGGAGGAGGCCGCCAGCCCGGGTTTGGTCAACTCCACCGCCTACCGGCAGTTGGTCTCCCGCAATGGTGCGGACATGAAGCAGGGCGACACGGTGCTCATCTGGGGCGCCTCGGGTGGGCTGGGCTCGTACGCCACCCAGATGGCGTTGGGGGGCGGCGCCATCCCGGTCTGTGTGGTCTCCAGCCCCGAAAAGACCGAGATCTGCCGGCGGATGGGTGCCGAGCTGGTCATCGACCGCAACGTTGAGGGCTACAAGTTCTGGAAGGATGAGCACAACCAGGATCCGCAGGAGTGGAAGCGGTTCGGCACCAGGATCCGCGAGCTCACCGGCGGTGAGGACCCTGACATCGTGTTCGAGCATCCGGGGCGGGAGACCTTCGGCGCCAGCGTGTACGTCACCAAGCGGGGCGGCACGATCGTCACCTGCGCCTCCACCTCCGGCTATCACCATGTGTTCGACAACCGCTACCTCTGGATGAATCTCAAGCGGATCGTGGGCTCGCACTTTGCCAATTACCGCGAGGCTTGGGAGGCCAACCGGCTGATCGCCAAGGGCAAGGTCCACCCGACGCTGTCCCGCCTCTACCCGCTGGAGCAGACCGGTCAGGCCGCCCACGACATGCACCGCAACCTCCACCAGGGCAAGGTCGGTGTGCTCTGCCTGGCCCCCGAAGAAGGCCTGGGCGTGCGCAACCCCGAGCTTCGCGAAGTCCACCTGGCCGACATCAACCGCTTCCGGGGAATCTGACACCCCGGATCGGTTCACCCTTCAGTCACCAGTACCCGAGTAGCGTGGCCGCATGGGCTCAGTCGACGATCATGATCTGCTTCCGATGAGATCCATGTTCGACATCGTCCGCCGTGGATACGACTGCGCGCAGGTGGACTACCAGCTCGAGCAGCTGCGGGCCGATCTGCAGATCGCGGTGGCGGATCGGGATGCCGGGGCCGCGCAGGCTGCAGAGCTCACCCGGGCGCTGGAGGCGGCTCGCGGGGACATCGATGACCTGCGCGCCCAGCTGAAGCGGCTCGCCGCGCCACCCACCACCGTCGAGGGCATGAGCGAGCGCGTAGCGCGGATGCTGCGGACGGCCCAGAACGAGGCTGCGGAGATCAACGCCAAGGCCACCGCGGCTGCGGCCGCGATCAGGGCCGACGTCGAGAGCGAGGCAGCTGCCCTGCGCACTCGTTACGAACAGATGATCGGGGAGGCGCAACGGCGACGATCAGCGATGGAGGCCGAGAACGAGCGAGCCATCGCCGACACGCGTCGCCGGAGCGAGGAGATCCTGGCGTTGGCGCAGCAGCGAGCCGAGCAACTCGACGCCGAGTCGGCCGCCCGCCGGCAGCAGACCGAGGAAGACTTCGACATCACCATGTCGGCCCGGCGCCGCGATGCGACCCGTGAACTGGCCCAGGAGGAGGCGAACAGCAAGGCCGAGGCGAAGCGGCGTATTGACGAGGCCACCGACGTGGCCCGCCGCCTGGTAACCGAGGCCGATCAGACGGCCGTCGCCAGGGTGCAGGAGGCCACCCGGCGGGTGGAGGCGCTGCGTACCCTGCACCACCAGCTCACCGGTCAACTACAGTCGGTGAGCTGGAAGCTGGACGAGGCCTTGCAGCATCTCTCGCCCGCACCGGAGGAAGATCACGTGCGCGCTGGAGAGCGGGCTCAGCGGGGCTGACGTCGCGCCGCGTCACCGGTGTCGCTGCCTCACCGGTGTCGCTGCTCACCAGTGTCTGCGCGTGGGCATCCGGCGCGTGCGAGCGGTCCAGCAGCCGGTGTGCCAGTGTCGTCGGTCAGCCGAGGATCCCTGCTCTCCCGCCGGCCAGGCCACCACGTGCACCGTGCCGGCCCCGATCTCGTGGTCGCAGCCGGGGCAGCGGTAGCTCTTGACGGCCTGCTCGCCGGGCACTGTCCGGACCACCCACTCCCCATCTGGGCCGCTCTCCCGGTGCGCCCAGCCCGTCCCACCTCCCGCCGGGGGTGGGACGGCGCTGCGAGCGCGGCGTGGAAAGTTGCGGCGAGGCATAACAGCTCACGAGTAGTCGCGGAACCCCTTGCGGGTCTTACGGCCTAGCAGACCGGCCGTGACCAGATGCTCCAGCAATGGTGCCGGGGCGAACCCCGGCTCGCGAAACTCCTGATAAAGGCGGCGCTGGATGGCCAGTGAGACGTCCAGACCCACCACGTCGAGCAGCGCGAAAGGGCCCATCGGCAGCGCAGCGCCGACCTCCATCGCGGTGTCGATGTCCTCCGCTGAGGCGTAGTGCGCCTCCAACATCCGCACCGCGTCGTTGAGGTAGGGGAACAGCAACGCGTTAACGATGAAACCGGCGCGGTCGCCGCAGGTCACCGGCACCTTGCCCCAGGAACGGGCGAGCTGACCGGCAGTGGCCACCACATCGGCCGTGGTGCTGATGGTCGCCACCACCTCGACCAGCTTCATCACCGGAGCGGGGTTGAAGAAGTGCATCCCCACCACATCGCCCGGTCGGGCCGTTGCAGCGGAGCACTCGACCACCGGGAGCGATGAGGTGGTGGTGGCCAGGATCGCGCCCGGCTTGCACACCTCGTCCAACGTGGCGAAAATCCCGCGCTTGACATCCAGCTCCTCAGCTACCGCCTCCACCACCAGGTCAACACTGGCAAAGTCGTCCAGCGAGGTGGTGGTGGAGATCCGGCCGAGGGCGGCGTCGCGGTCAGACTCGGACAGCTTGCCTCGGTTGACAGCCTTATCCAGCGAGCGTGTGATCGCCACGACCGCGTCTTGTGTCCGGCTGTTGCTGCGGCCACGGACGATCACGTCGTGCCCGCCCTTGACCAGCACCTCCACGATGCCGGTGGCCATCGTCCCGGTGCCCACCACACCCACCGTGCCGATCGGGCGGGTCTGGACACCGGATTCCCCGTCGGACGGGGTGGCGGCGTCGGGTACCACCGTCGAGGAGTCCTGTGCGGCGTAGGTGTAGAAGCCGCGACCCGACTTCCGACCGAGCAAGCCGGCAGTGATCATCTGCTTGAGCAGCGGCACCGGCGCGTGCCGCCGGTCCCGGGATTGCCGGTACAGCGCGTCCAGGATCTCGTAGGCGGTGTCCAGGCCGATCAGATCCAGCAGCGCCAGCGGACCCATCGGGTAGCCGCAGCCGTAGCGCATCGCAGCGTCGAGATTCTCCCGGGTCGCGTAGCGCTCCTCAACCATGCGTGCCGCGTGGTTGAGGTAACCGAACAGCAGTCCGTTGGCGATGAACCCGGCCCGGTCCCCCACCACTACCGGGGTCTTGCCCAGCGAGTGCGCGAGCTCCGTGACGGCACTGATGACCTCCGGATCGGTGACCACGGTGCGCACCACCTCGACCAACTTGAGCACCGGCGCCGGGTTGAAGAAATGCATTCCGACGACCTTGTCCGGCCGCTTGGTCTGCACCGCGAGTTGGGTGATCGACAAGCTTGACGTATTGGAGGCCAGCATGACATCGCTGCGCACGATCCCGTCCAGCTCGGTGAAGATCCGGCTCTTGAGGTCCAGGCGCTCTGGCACGGCCTCGATGACGAGGTCGGCGTCGGCCAGATCGGCCAGCTCTGTGGTGAAGCTGATCCGGTCGAGCAACTCACGGCGGGCCGTCTCGTCGAGCTTCCCGCGCTCCAGGGCGCGCGCAGTGGAATGTTCGAGATGGCCACGACCCCGGGTCACGCCGTGGGCATCGACTTCGACTGCTACCACATCGTGCCCGGTGCGGGCGAGTACCTCGGCGATCCCGGCACCCATCGTGCCCATGCCGACCACACCGACCGTCTTGATCTGTGTTGCCATCTGTGCCTCCCGCGACGTGACCACCGGCGCCGTGCTCAGCGACCGTAAAGCACCCGGACGATCCGCAGCAGCAACCGAATCGCCCAGGCCGGGCGAGCGAAGGTGAGCACCTGCACCGCAGGACGGAACCGGCGGCGGGTGACCGCCTTGGCGCGGGCGAACTCGCGGAGACCGTCGGCACCGTGGATCCGCCCGAATCCGGAATCGCCGACCCCACCGAAGGGCAGCGACGGCACCGCGGCATAAGACACCACGCTGTTGACCGCGACCATCCCACACCGCAGCCGGCCGGCGATCTCCGCACCGCGGCGCCTGGAGAAGACCGCGGCGCCCAGCCCGTAACGGCCGGCGTTGACCCGCGCCACCGCGTCATCCAGGTTCGCGACCCGGTGCACCGTAAGAGTCGGACCGAAGGTCTCTTCGGTCACTGCGGTCGAGGTTTCGGGGACGCCAGTCAGCACGACCGGCTCCACATAGGGCGGGCGAACCGACTCCGCACCGCCGAGGAGCGCGGTGCCCCCACGGGCGAGCGCATCGGCAAGGTGATCGCGAATCACCTCGATCTGGGCCGGCCTGGTGATCGGGCCCAGATCAGCACTCGGCTCACCGCTGGCCCGCAGCCGCCGCGTCTGGGCGACCACCCGCTCGGTGAACTCCCGGGCAACCTCGTCGACGACGTACACCCGCTCCACCCCGACGCAGGTCTGCCCGGCATTGGCCATGGCGCCCCAGACCGTGGCGTCGGCGGCCGCGGCGAGGTCGGCGTCAGCATCGACCAGCAGCGCGTCCTTGCCTCCGCACTCCAGTACCACCGGAGTGAGCGTCTCGGCGCAGGTTGCCATCACCTTCTTCGCGGTGCCCGCGGACCCGGTGAACGCCAGCTTGTCCACCCCGGCCTGGCACAGCGCCGCACCGGTCTCGCCGAAACCAGTGACGACCTGCAGCAGCGGGTACTCAGGCACTACCCGAGCGAGGCTCTCGGCCAGCGCCCGGCCCACTCCGGGAGTCAGCTCGCTGGGCTTGAACACCACGGCGTTGCCGGCGGCGAGCGCATAGCCGATCGACCCCATGGGGGTGTGGGCGGGATAGTTCCACGGTCCGATCACGCCGATCACGCCGTAAGGCTGGTACTCCACCGTCGAGGCCTCCTGAAGCATCAACAGGCCCGATCCCACCCGACGGCGACGCAGCACCCGCTCAGCGTTGCGCGCGGCCCAGTCCAGGTGCGCGACCACGAGCACGCATTCCAGCCGGGCGTCATCTCGCGGCTTGCCGGTCTCAGCGGTGATCAGCCCGGCCAACTCGTCGATCCGCCGGGTCAGCGCCGAGCGCCAGGACAGCAGCCGGCGGCGGCGCTGCGCGAACCCGAGCTCGCCCCACCACGCGGCCGCTTCCCGGGCGCGAGCGACGGCCGCCCGCACCGCCGCCTCGTCGTCCACCTGGTGATAGTCGATAACCTCGCCGGTTCGCGGGTCCACCGACGGGAAGCGGGTCTCCCCGTCGCGGGTCTGCGGCTGGCTGCTGCCCACGGTCTGAGCCATCGTCGTCCTCTCCCCGCCTCGGCGTATGCCCCAGGGTACGGGCACCCCTCGCCCCCCGACTCATACGGCGCCACCGTCCCGGTACCTGCGCGCTTGGTCGGCAGCCCACGTCAGGGTGCCGATCAGGCTATCGACATGCGCCAACTCCAAGATTGCTTCAGAGAAGAATGGTTCATCGAACGTGCATACCAACACCGTGTCGCGATAGACCATAACAGTCATGGTTGCCTTCCCACCCTGTCCGCCCTTAACCGATAGTTTCCGCTGTATCGCTTTCAGCGAGAGCTTCACGTGGTGGCCAGAATCCTGCTGGTGAACGGACCGAGCTGGCTAGAAAAGGGCCGAAGCTTCATCCACGCCCCCATCCGGTGAGTCGCCGCGCAGTTCTTCCAGCGACAGCGCGCGGGCGCCGGACAGCGTGGCGAGCCGCACGAACAGGCGAGCCGTCACCAAGGCGTCGTAACTGGCACGGTGGGGGGTGAGACCTTCGGGAAGCTGCTCGGCCAGCTTGAACGTCTCGACCAACACGCCAAGCCGGTAGCTCTCCTGAGCGGGCAGCAAGCGCCGGGCGAGCTTGAGCGTGTCGAACACCTCAGGTTGCTGCCAGTCACCGAGCTCGCGATCGAGAACACCAACGTCAATGTGTGTGTTGTGGGCGACAAGGGCGGCCCCGCCCAGAGCGCGCAGCACCTCTTCCTTAACCGCTGTGAACACCGGGGCGTCGGCCACGTCTTTGTTCGTCAGGCCGTGAATACGGGTGGCGAAGTACTTGATTGGCCTCTTGGGGTGGATTAACCAGCTCATGGGCTTCCCGATGATCCCGTCGACGATCGGCACAGCACCCAGCTCCACCAGGTCGGGCGGCCGCTGGCCATTGCCCTCCACGTCCACAACCACGTAGTTGAGGCTCGTCCAGTCAGCCATCCTGCTTGTCGTCCTTCCATCCGATGTCGGCTCGGCCATGCCGCCGCTCGACGTGCGGATGGCGCACGTCGTGAACCTGGAAACCAAGCGTGTGTTGCAGGTAGTAGCGCGGCTGCTCGGTATCCAAGCCAGACACCACGGCCGCTCGCGCCGTGATGTCTTCGACCACCAGACCACGAGCTTCCGGCAACACGCGGGCAACCTCTTGAATCTGCTTGGCAGTCGGTACGCGGTGCACACTGGCGCATAGCTCAAGCTGACTCAAGGGGCAGATGTCGCAGAGTTCCCGGATGCCGTAGTGACCGTTGTAGTCGGGAAGACCATGCGCATACGCAACCGCACAGGAGGTCTTGCGGAACAACGGGATTGACGACGAGAAGGCCGCCAATACTCGCCGTTCCAAGATTTCCGGCACGATCTTCCGCCGCGCGGTGTCCTCGTACGGCTCGGGCAATCCATTGGCCTTGTAGTACGCCGCGATCTGGTCGCGGTAGAACAGCCCAGTAAATGCCGTGGCGTCGGCGTGCTGGACCAACTTGTGCGCCTGGTCAAGGTGCTCGTCGGAGTCGTTCAGACCAGGCACCAGCGGACGCCAGTACAAGATTGTGCGGTACTTGCGGTATTCTGGCGCGCTCATGAGCTTCAGCGACTCGGCAGCGACACACGACGGGTAGGGCTCGATGTCTTTGTTGTCGATACCGGAGTAGGTGAACAGCAGCGTCACCTTGACGTGGCGGAGCTCGACGTGGCGGAACTCGTTGAGCCGGTCGATGTCATCAGGCTTCATGCTGTGCCGCGTGATGACCAGGACGTGATTCATCAGCTCGCGGGCATCGAGGTCTTCCAGCACGGCGAAGATGTGCGGCCGCACGTTCGACAGGAACGGGTCGGTCGCCCGGTTGAACACCTGAACCGGCGTCACATGCGGCTGGAAGTACCGGTGACTCACTAGCTCTTCCACGGCCTCGGCATCGGTCATGAGAGCACGCGGTTGCCGCTGGTCCCACAAGCCATAGGTATGCCGGATGCAGTAAGAACAGCCCAGCGGGCAACCTTGGATGTGGTTCAGACTCAGGCCGCTCTTGCGGTATTCGACGACTTCGCGGGCGCGTTCCGGTAGTCGGTCGATCTGTTCCCTGCTCAGCAGGGCGACACGGGTGGTCACCTGGTTCTCTCCCGAATCCGATGCGGATGGCCACGAGTCGCCGTTCCTCATCGGAGAGTAGTGAGGAAAGGAGCAGATGAACAGAAAATTTCTTGATATTTCTGCAATGACACGAACGAGTCAGAGGGTGGGAAATCACTCGCCATCCTCCGGTACCTCCGGAGCAAGATCGTCGATCACACGTGTGATAATCACCCGCGCCGACCGGCCGTAACTGGCGACGGCAGCCAGCGAGTCGAAGATGCCACTGTAGAGGCTGATCTCCTGCGGCTGGGCAAGGTTCAGTTCGGCCGAGAAGGTCTCGACCATCACCCGGTCGTCGTCGAGCAGCCAAAAGCCGTGAGCCGGTGCGACCACGTACGCCGTCTCGAACCCGATGATGCCGAGCTTCACGTTCGGCAGTGCGGAGAGGGAAACCAGCCGGTCAAGCTGTCCGAGCATGATCTCGGGCGGACAGAGGCGGTAGCGCAAGGCCGCTTCGGTCAACACGAAGTGGAACCGCTTATCCGGCCGGTACAGAATCTCTTGCCGTTGGACACGCGCCTGTACCGCCTCGTTGATGTCGTTGCGCACCTTGAACACGATGATGCTTTGGGCGAACCGAGCCCGCGCGTACTCGGCCGTCTGGAGAAGGCCAGGGATAAAGGTGGACTCGAACGCCCGGAAGAGGCGCGTCTTGGCGTCCAGCTCGGCAATCTCTTGCTGATGCGGCTTCAGGCCGGTCTTGAGCTGCCGTTGCCACTCGGCGTGCTGGACTTCGAGCGTGTGCAGCGAGGCGAGCAGGGCTTCGGTTTCACCCTCGCTGTTGGCGGCTCGCGTCCAAGCCCGGATGTCGTCATCACTAGGAGTCTGGCGGCCGTTCTCAAGCTTGGACACCTTGGATGGCGGCCATGACAAAGACTCCGCGAGCTGCCTGCCGCTCAGGTTGGCTTGTTGGCGAAGCTCACGGAGTCGTTTGCCCAGTGCGTCGCGTGCCTCGTGAACACTGGTCACGCTGGTGGTTCTATTCGGTGGCAAAGTCGTCTCGTCGCACGGCGCGATGCCAGGCGGCATCTCGCCAGTAATTGTGCTCCACGATCACGGCGGGGTCTTCGATGATCTCGCCGCCAAGGAAGTTATCCTCGTCATCGAAGTGCATCCGAACCAGCTTGCGCGAGTCGAACAACCAGTAGTCGTAGTCGGGTAAGTCCACAGCTTCATCCCGCTTGAGATAACGGATGTCCTCGCCAGCCGCGTTGGTGTGCTCGGAGCAGAACACACCGAAGCGGCTGTAGTCGGTGAGCGGCATACTCACCACTCGTACGCGGGTGAAGCGGCGACCTTGCGACGCTGCCTCGCGGATCATGGTCAGCCAGTTCTGGAACCAGCCCAGGTCAACCGGCTCGCCCGCGATGAACTGACGCAACGCTTCCGTCTCGTTGGCAGACTTGTACTGATCGCGCGTCTCAAGCCGGAAGGCCGTGTGCTCGAAGGTGCGGAAGAGTTGGCCGAACTCGGATCCGATGAGCAGGCTCAGTGCTCCTCCTCCGCGTAGTTGCGTGCGTAGAACTTGAGCACATCCTCGGGGATCTCGATGATGGCTTCGCCCTCGGGCACCGGGCCGATGTCGGCCAACGCCTGGGGGTCGGTCACCATCCAGCCCTGAGCGATGTAGGTCTTGCGGTCGGTGCGGTCGGTGGCGAACAGGGTGGGCGACTGGCCTTCCTGGGACTCAAGGTCTTTACCAAGGAACCGGGCACGCATAGAGTTACCTCCGTTGCTAGAAATTTAGTGAACCGTTCTCGATCATGGAGCGCCCCCGGGCAGTTGACGTCAAGGGATCGCGCGGTCCGGGCCGAGGTCAGAAGAGGCGCATGTGGTTGCTCGGCATCCCGCGTAGCTCATCGTAATCAACCACGACGCAGCGGATACCACGATCTTCGGCTAGCGTCCGTGCTTGTGGTGTGATGCTTTGAGCCGCGAGAACGCCACCCACCGGCGCAAGCAGACAGTCACGGTTCAGCAGCTCCAGGTAGCGCGTGAGCTGTTCAACAGCGTCGATCGTGGCGCGTCGCTTGACCTCGACCGCCCAGTGCCTAGGCGTGAGCGTAGCGGCACCTTCGTGAGTGTCGGTGCCGTCAATCTCATCCCGGCGCTTGATCTCCACCGCCACCGTCACGCCGTCGGCGTCTCGACACAGCAGGTCGACCGGCCCGATCGCGGTGGGGTACTCGCGGCGGATCAGGGTGAATCCGGGGCCCAGCGTCGCGGTGTGCTCGGCGAGCAGAGCCTGCAGGTGGGCCTCGACGCCGTCCTTGACCAGCCCGGGATCCACCCCGAGCTCATGACGCCAGTCGTGCACCACCTCGTCGATCTCGATGATCAGCTGCTCACCAACACGGTTAGTGACCGTCCAGCGTCCCGGCTGCTCGACCAGCGTGCACGGCGGGCTCATCCAGTTCAACGGCTTGTAGGCGCCGCCGTCGGCATGCACGCTCACCGATCCGTCCGCCTTGACCAGCAGCAGCCGCAGCGCCATCGGCAGGTGCGCGGTGAGCCGGCCCAGGTAGTCCACCTGGCAGCGGGCGATCACAAGGCGCATGGGTGCACGCTAGCGCGTACCCGTGAGTGGCGATGCGAGTGATAGCTCGTATCGCCACTCACGGGTTGTACACAGGACGGCGCTTCTCGAGGAAGGCGGCCATGCCCTCCTTGGCGGCTGCGGTCTGCGAGGCGGCGGCCATCACCTCCAGCGTGATGGCGTAGGCGTCTGTCTCGGGTCGGTCCAGCTGGGCGTAGAGGGTCTGCTTGCCCAGCGCCTTGCTGGTCCGGCTACCACGGGTGGCGCGGGCCAGCAGGTCGTCCACTGCGGCGTCCAGCTCGGCGTCCGGGACTGTCCGGTTGACCAACCCCCATTCCGCGGCGGTGCGGGCATCCACCACGTCGCCGGTCAGCACCATCTCCATCAGCCGCTTGCGCCCGATCGACCGGGCCACCGGCACCGCGGGCGTGTGGCAGAACCAGCCGCCCTTGCCGCCGGGCAGCGCGAAGCCCGCCGACTCGGCCGCCACCGCAAGATCGCAGGACGCCACCAGCTGGCAGCCCGCAGCAGTGGCCAGCGCGTGCACCCGGGCGACGACGACCTGCGGCACCGACTGGATGGTGCGCATCACCTCGGTGCACAGTGTCAGTAACTCCCCGACCCCGGCGAGGTCGCGCGATACCACGTCGGCGAAGTCGTGACCCGCCGAGAACGCCTTGCCCTCGGCGCCGAGCACAATCCCGGTGGCGTCTGACCGCCCCACGTTGATGAACGCGTCCCGCAGCTCCCCGAGGTGGTCAGCAGACAGCGCGTTGCGCCGCTCCGGACGATTCATCGTCATCCGGACAGTCTCCCCATCCCGCTCAACCTTCAGCCCAGCAAATCCCATACCCCAACGGTAGGTCTTATGGATGCTGCATGGTTCCCCTACCGGCGGGAGCGAATGAGATCCACGATCTGGTTCATGATGTCGGTGAGCTCGAAGTCCTTGGGCGTGAACACTTGAGCAACGCCATGAGCGCGCAGCGACTCGGCGTCCTGCGGCGGGATGATCCCGCCGACCACCACGGGGACGTCCTCGGCGCCCGCCGTGCGCAACCCATCGATCACCGCAGGGACCACCTCCAGGTGCGAACCGGACAGCACCGACAGCCCGACCACGTGCACATCCTCGGCCACCGCAGCCGCGACGATCTCCGCCGGAGTGAGCCGGATGCCCTGGTAGATCACCTCGAAACCAACGTCGCGGGCTCGGACCGCCACCTGCTCGGCGCCGTTGGAGTGCCCATCCAGGCCAGGCTTGCCGACCAGCATCCGCAGCCGCTCACCCAGCTCCTCGCCGACCGCCCGTACCCGGTCCCGAACGCGCGCGATCGCCTCGCCAGCCGAACCCGCCGCCGACGCGCCGACGATCCCGGTCGGTGCCCGGTACTCCCCGAACACCTCGCGGAGCGTTCCCGCCCACTCCCCTGTCGTGACGCCCGCGCGAGCGCAGGCCATCGACGCCTCGACCAGGTTGGCGTCGGTCTTGGCGGCCTGCGCCAACTCACGCAACGCCGCCTGGACCGCTGCGGGGTCCCGGTCAGCCCGCCAGGCTCGGATCGCCTCGATGAGCTGGGCCTCGGTCTCCGGGTCTACGGTCTCGATGGCCCCAGCCCCGTCAGTGTGTAGCGGGCTGGGGTCGGTCTCGGTGAACCGGTTCACCCCGACGACCACATCCTCGCCGTCCTCGATCCGCCGGCGCCGCGCGGCCAGCGATGACACCAGCTGTGATTTCATGTATCCGGATTCGACAGCGGCGATCGTCCCGCCCATGCCCTGCACTCGGTCGATCTCCGCACGGGCGCCCTGGGCGATCTCGGCGACCCGCGCCTGCACCACCCGGGAGCCGTCGAATAGGTCCTCGTACTCCAGCAGGTCGGTCTCATACGCCAGCACCTGCTGCATCCGCAGCGCCCACTGCTGGTCCCACGGCCGGGGCAGGCCCAGTGCCTCGTTCCACGCAGGCAGCTGCACCGCGCGGGCCCGCGCGTCCCGGGACAGCGTCACCGCGAGCATCTCCAGCACGATGCGCTGGACGTTGTTCTCCGGCTGCGGCTCCGTCAACCCCAGCGAGTTGACTTGCACGCCGTACCGGAAACGGCGCAGCTTGGGGTCCTGCACGCCGTAGCGGTCCCGACAGGTCTCATCCCACAGCCGCCCGAAAGCGCGCAACTTGCACATCTCCTCGACAAAGCGCACCCCGGCATTGACGAAAAACGACATCCGCCCGACGACGGTGGCGAAGTCCTGCGGTGCGACTTGCCCGCAGTCACGCACCGAGTCCAGCACGGCAATCGCCGTGCACATGGCGTAGGCGATTTCCTGCACCGGCGTCGCGCCCGCCTCCTGCAGGTGGTAACTGCAGATGTTGATCGGGTTCCATTTCGGCATGTGGTTGACCGTGTAGAGCACCATGTCGGTGATCAACCGCAGGCTCGGCCCAGGCGGGAAGACGTAGGTGCCCCGGGACAGGTACTCCTTGATGATGTCGTTCTGGGTGGTACCCGACAGTTGCGCCAGGTCCGCCCCGTGCTCCTGGGCCACCGACGCGTAGAGCGCCAGCAGCCACATGGCGGTCGCGTTGATCGTCATCGAGGTGTTGGCCTGCGCCATCGGGATGCCGTTGAACAGCGTGCGCATATCGCCGAGGTGGCTGATCGGCACACCGACCTTGCCGACCTCGCCGCGGGCCAACTCATGGTCGGGGTCGTAGCCGGTCTGAGTGGGTAAGTCGAAGGCTACCGAAAGACCCGTCTGACCCTTGGCCAGGTTGCGCCGGTACAGCGCATTGGACGTGTTCGCCGACGAGTGCCCGGCGTACGTGCGCATCACCCACGGCCGGTCCCGCTCACGGTCGCTGGGGTAGGGCATCAGGGCACCTCCGGACGCTCTGCCTGGAGACTACTGGGCAGTACTGTCGCCAAGCGAGACCAGCAACGAGAAAGGGCCACCGCGGTGGACAGCACAATGATGGACGTCCCGCTGACCGTGGGCATGATCATGCGCCACGGCACCACCGTGCATGGTGACAGCGAGGTGCTCACCTGGACCGGCGGCGGTGCCCGCCGCACGAGCTACGCCCAGGTGGGGCGGCGCGCTGCGCAGCTGGCCGGGGCGCTACGCGGACTCGGCGTCACCGGTGACCAGCGAGTGGCCACCTTCCAGTGGAACAACCAGGAGCATCTCGAGGCCTACCTCGCGATCCCCGCGATGGGCGCGGTGGTGCACACCCTTAACCTACGGCTGGCGTCCGACCAGGTGGCCTGGATCGCCAACCACGCCGAGGATGACGTGGTGATTGTGGACGGCTCGCTGGTGCCGCTGCTGGCCCGCGCCCTGCCGGAGATGAAGACAGTGCGTCATGTCATTGTCGTCGGCCGAGCCGACACATCCGGGGCCGTCGGCCGAGCCGACACCCAGGTTGACATTACTGGGATTGACACTATTGAGCTGGACGGCGCCGGTAAGCAGCTGCACTCCTACCACGAGCTGCTGGCTGATCAACCCGAGGACTTCGACTGGCCGACCGACATCGACGAGCGCTCCGCGGCCGCGATGTGCTACACGAGCGGCACCACCGGCAACCCTAAAGGGGTCCTCTACAGCCACCGCTCGGCCTACCTGCACTCGATGTGCGTCTGCACCGGTGAGGTCGCGGCTCTGACCCCGGCCGACCGGATCCTGCCGGTGGTGCCGATGTTTCACGCCAGTGCCTGGGGGCTGCCCTACGCCGCGCTGATGTCCGGCGCCAGCTTGGTCATGCCGGACCGTTTCGTGCAGGCCGAGCCGCTGGTCAGGCTCATCGAGGCACAGCGCCCCACGGTCGCCGCCGCAGTGCCGACGATCTGGGGCGCTGTGTTGCGCCACCTGCGCGAGCGTGGCGGGGACATGTCCTCGATCCGCCAGGTGCTCTGCGGCGGCTCCGCCGTCCCGCTGGCGCTGATCAAGGCGTTCTCCGAGGAGCGGGGCGTGGAGATCAAGCAGGCCTGGGGGATGACCGAGACTTCCCCGATCGGCTCGGTAGCCACCCCGCCGGTCAGCGCGCAGGGCGACGAGGTCTGGCGCTATCGGGCAGGCGCGGGGCGGCTCGTCGCCGGCGTCGAGGGTCGCATCGTCGACGACGGCGATGTCGTGCTGCCGTGTGACGGCACGTCGGTCGGCGAGATCCAGGTCCGCGGGCCGTGGGTCACCGCGCGGTACTATCGGGCTGACGCGGGCGAAGAGGACTCCGCTGGGTTCCACAACGGCTGGCTGCGCACCGGCGACGTCGGCACCATCGACGAGCTGGGCTTCATCACCATCAGCGACCGCGCCAAGGACGTGATCAAGTCGGGTGGGGAATGGATCTCCTCCGTGAGGCTGGAGAACCTGCTGATGGGCCACCCGAAGGTGGTTGAAGCCGCGGTGGTGGCCATCCCGGACGACAAGTGGACGGAGCGGCCGCTGGCCACCGTGGTCATCGCCGGAGGCGAGCAGATCAGCGCCGCCGAGCTACGTGATCATCTCAGTGCCTCGGTGCCGACCTGGCAGCTACCCGAGCGCTGGTCGTTCGTTCCCGAGATACCCAAGACCTCCGTAGGCAAGTTCGACAAGAAGCTCATCCGCGCGCGCTACGCCAACGGTGAACTCGACGTATTCGAGCAGTATTGACCTTGCGGACTGGCGAGCCGGTGACGTCCACGTCGCGACCGAGCTCGCCGTAGGCTGGGTCCCGTGGCTGTGCACCTCACGAGGATCTACACCCGCACCGGCGATGACGGATCGACCGGCCTCGGTGACTTCTCCCGGGTCAGCAAGACCGACCCGCGGCTGGCCGCCTACGCTGACGTGGACGAAGCCAACTGCGCGCTCGGCGTTGCGGTAGCGCTGGGATCGCTGCCGCAACGCCTGGTCACGGTGCTGCGGCAGGTGCAAAATGACCTGTTCGACGTGGGAGCCGACCTCTGCAATCCGATCATCGGCAAAGATCAGACACCACCGAAATACCCCCCACTGCGGATCGCGCAGAGCTATATCACCCGGCTGGAGGGCTGGTGTGATGAGTTCAACGCCGCGCTCGGAAAGTTGGACTCGTTCATCCTGCCCGGCGGCACCCCCGGCGCCGCGTTGCTGCACACCGCCCGGGTGGTCACCCGGCGGGCCGAGCGGAGCACCTGGGCGTTGCTGGAACTCGACGCGGAGCGCACCAACCCGCTGACCGCGCGCTATCTTAACCGGCTTTCCGACCTGCTGTTCATCCTGTGCCGGGTCGCCAATCCAGATGGCGACGTGCTCTGGAAGCCCGGCGGGAATCGCCCCGCAGAAGACCGCCCGGGGACCAAGCACCCAGGTACCAAGCACCCAGGGGCGAACAACTGAGCGCTCAGGACGCCCATGGGTTGGTGCTGGGGGGTGCTGACTCCAGCCAGGACAGGAAACCGGTGAGGGTGTCCTGGCGCATCGCCAGTTCCAGCTCATCGACGCCGGTGCGGCAGCGCAGCACGACCGACCCGCTGGGCATCGCATAGCTCTCCGGCACGGTCGGTCCGCGTCGCTCCACGATCTGCAGCTGCTCCCGGTCGAGCACCCGGTCAGGGCCTGACCGCAGGCTGGAGAGGCGAAACCAGGCAAAACCGTCACCCCGGTAGCGACCGACCCCCTGGTGCCAGCCACGGCCGGTGTCATTCGGGCTCGACCGCAGCGCAACGTCAACCCCACCCTGACGGACCAGGCGGAGTCGTCGAAACGCCAGCGCACTGATGACCAGCACCCCAGCCAGCAGGACCAACCCGACGATCTGTCCGATCTCCATGAAGGCCCGCCCGCGCCCGGAAGGATCTCAGACGGCCTGGCCGACAGCCTTGAGCCGAGCTGTGGCCCTGGCCCGTACCGAGTCGGCGCGTTCTGAGTCCTGGTCGGCATCGGCCTTCGCCAGGGCATCCCTAGCGGCCTGTGGATTGATCTCCTCAGCGAGCTCGGCAGCCTCGGCCAGCACGCTCACCTTATCCCCGGTGACTGACAGGAAGCCGCCGAAGACGGCTACCGTCACAGTCTCGCGGTCGGTGGTGGTGACCTTGACGATTCCGCCCTCGACGAGCTCACCGAGCAACGGTGTGTGCCCGGGCAGGATACCCAGCTCACCCTCGGTGGTCTGGGCGAACACCGAGATCGCGTGACCGGACCACACCGGGCGCTCCACCGCGACCAACTCGACGGACATTTCAGCCACGCGCATCTCCCTGCCCTGTTGTTGCCCCCAGCGGATCTGTGGAGTCTAAACGGTCAAGCCTGGGAGAGCTTCTGGTACTTCGCTTCCAAATCCTCCAGACCACCACATAAGTAGAAGGCCTGCTCGGGCATGTGGTCGAAGTCACCCTTACAGAGTCTGTCGAAGGCCTCGATGGTCTCCTTCAGCGGCACCGTCGAGCCCTCCTGGCCGGTGAACTGCTCGGCGGAGTACATGTTCTGGCTGAGGAACCGCTCGATCCGCCGAGCCCTCTTGACGACGATCTTGTCCTCTTCGGTCAGCTCGTCCATGCCCAGGATGGCGATGATCTCCTGCAGCTCGTTGTACTTCTGCAGGATCCGCTTGACCTCTTGAGCCACCCGGTAGTGCGCCTCTCCCACGTACTGCGGGTCGAGGATGTTGGATGACGAGGTCAGCGGGTCCACCGCGGGGAAGATGCCCTTGGCGAACACCCCCCGGGAAAGCTCTGTGGTGGCGTCCAGGTGGGCGAAGGTGGTCGCCGGTGCCGGGTCGGTGTAGTCGTCGGCGGGCACGTAGATGGCCTGCATCGAGGTGATCGAACGACCCCGGGTCGAGGTGATCCGCTCCTGCAGCTGGCCCATCTCGTCGGCCAGAGTCGGCTGATAACCCACCGCGGAAGGCAACCGTCCCAGCAGGGTGGAGACCTCCGAGCCGGCCTGGGTGAACCGGAAGATGTTGTCAATGAACAGCAGCACGTCCTGGTTCATCTCATCGCGGAAGTACTCCGCCATGGTTAGCGCGGACAACCCGACCCGCATCCGGGTGCCGGGCGGTTCGTCCATCTGACCGAAAACCAGCGCGGTGTCCTTGAGGACGCCAGCCTCCTGCATCTCTAGGAACAGGTCGTTGCCCTCCCGCGTGCGCTCGCCCACCCCGGCGAACACCGACGTCCCCCCGAAGTTCCGGGCCACCCGAATGATCATCTCCTGGATGAGCACCGTCTTGCCCACCCCGGCACCACCAAACAAACCGATCTTGCCACCCTGCACGTACGGGGTGAGCAGATCGATGACCTTCAATCCGGTCTCGAGCATCTCGGTCTTGCCCTCGAGCTGGTCGAACGCTGGCGGATCACGGTGAATCTCCCAGCGGTCCCCGGTGAACTGGGTCCCCGGGGCGTCCAGGCACTCGCCCAGCATGTTGAACACGTGGCCCTTGACCTGATCGCCGACCGGTACCGAGATCGCCGACCCGGTATCGGTCACCGGCGCGCCCCGGACCAGACCGTCCGCGGGCTGCATCGCGATGGCGCGCACGGTGTTGTCCCCGAGGTGCTGGGCGACCTCCAGTGTCATCGTCTTGCGGAGCGCTTCCAGCTCGATCTCCACCGTCAGCGCGTTGAACAGCTGAGGCATCTGATCGGCCGGAAACTCCACGTCCACCACGGGCCCGGTAACCCGCACCACGCGACCGATTCCTGCTTCGGAGGTGGAGTCAGCAACAGTCGACTTCTCGGTTGTGCTCATCTTTCGCTCTCACTCCCCACGGCGGACAGCGCTTCGGCGCCGCCGACGATCTCGCTGATCTCCTGGGTGATCATGCCCTGGCGGGCTTGGTTGGCCTGACGGGTGAGGTCCTGGATCAGATCGGTGGCATTGTCCGTGGCCGCCTGCATCGCCTGGCGGCGGGCGGCCTGCTCCGATGCCGCGGCCTCCAGCAGCGCCGCGTAAATCCTGGTGTTGATGTACTTGGGCAGCAGGTGAGCGAGAAGCTCCTCGGCGTCCGGCTCGAACTCATACAGCGGTGCCGGGCCCTCCGAGCGCGGCCGCTGATCTTGGCTGCGCCCGTCGCCGGGCTCGTTGTCCTCGACGTACTCCACCTCCAGCGGCGCGATCCGGCGCGCCTGGGGAGTCTGGGTCAGCATCGATCGGAACTCGGTGTAGACGATGTGCAGCTCGTCCACGCCTGGTACGCCGTCCGGTCCCGGGTCCGGTGACGGACCAGCGCCCTCGTCAGCGCCCGCGAGGAACGCACGCACCAGCGTGTTGCCAGCCCTCGCCGCGTCGTCATAGGTGGGTTGTTCAGAAAACCCGGTCCAGGACTGTTCGATCGGCCGTCCCCGGAACGTGTAGTAGCTCACCGCTTTGCGACCGATCAGGTACAGCGTCACTGATTTGCCTTCATCGCGCAGCAGCGCGTGCAGTTCCTCGGCGGCCCTGAGCAGGTTGGCGTTGTAGCCACCGCACAGCCCCCGGTCGCTGGTCACCACCAGCACCGCCGCCCGGCTCGGATTCTCTCGCTGCACCAGCAGCGGGTGGTCCAGGGTGCCGGCAGCGCTGGCGAGCGCGGAGAGCACCTTGGTGATCTCCTGTGCATACGGCCGGGATGCCTCGACCCGGGCCTGGGCCCGAGCGATCCGCGAGGTGGCGATGAGTTCCATTGCCTTAGTGATCTTCTTCGTGGACTGGACCGAGCGGATCCGCCGACGGAGGACTCTGAGCTGCGCTGCCATGATCGTGTCACTTCGTCGGGTTGCTTGTTGGGGCCCGCTTGGTGACCTTGACTGACTCGCGCTCGACCTCGTCGGCGTCCATCGCCTCGGCCTCGTCGTCCAGCCCCGCATCCAGGGCCGAGTCATCTGCCGTGGTGAACTGCTTCTTGAACGCCGTTACCGCGTCCACCACCTGCTGCTCGGTGTCCTCGCTGAACTGCTTGGTCTCCCGAATCGTGTCGAGAATGCCCTGGTGGTGCCTGCGGACAGTGGTGAGGAAGTCCGACTCGAAACGCCGGACGTCGTCCACCGCCACGTCGTCCAGGTGACCCCCAGTCCCGAGGAAGATCGACACGACCTGCTCCTCGACTGGCATCGGCGCGTACTGCCCCTGCTTGAGTAGCTCGGTCAGCCGGGCGCCGCGCTCGAGTTGGCGTCGCGAGGTGGCGTCCAGGTTCTCCGCGCCGAACGCCGCGAACGCTTCCAGCTCCCGGTACTGCGACAGCTCCAGACGCAGCGTGCCACCGACCGACTTCATGGCCTTGATCTGCGCATTACCGCCAACCCGGGACACCGACACACCGACGTTGATCGCCGGCCGGACACCCTGGTTGAACAGATCGGACTCAAAGAAACACTGACCGTCGGTGATGGAAATGACATTGGTCGGGATGTAGGCGGAGATGTCGTTGGCCTTGGTCTCGATGATCGGCAGACCGGTCAGCGAGCCCCCGCCCAGCTCGTCGGACAGTTTGGCGCAGCGCTCCAGCAACCGCGAGTGCAGGTAGAACACGTCACCCGGGTACGCCTCCCTACCCGGTGGACGGCGCAGCAGCAGCGAGATAGCCCGGTAGGCCTCAGCCTGCTTGGACAGGTCGTCAAAGATGATCAGAACGTGCTTACCCTGGTACATCCAGTGCTGGCCGATCGCCGAGCCAGTGTAAGGCGCAAGCCACTTGTAGCCGGCCGAATCGGATGCCGGCGCCGCCACGATGGTGGTGTACTCCAGTGCGCCGGTATCCTGCAGGGTCTGGCGGACCGCAGCGATCGTGGTGCCCTTCTGACCGACCGCCACGTAAATGCAGCGCACCTGTTTGGCCGGGTCGCCGGTCGCCCAGTTCGCTTTCTGGTTGATGATGGTGTCGATACACACCGCAGTCTTGCCGGTCTTTCGGTCACCGATGATGAGCTGGCGCTGGCCACGACCGATCGGGGTCTGCGAGTCGATCGCCTTGATGCCCGTCTGCAGCGGCTCCTTCACCGGCTGCCGGTCGATCACCGAGGGCGCCTGCAGCTCAAGTACCCGCTGTGCGTCGGGGACGATGTCGCCCAGGCCGTCGAGCGGGATGCCCAGCGGGTCCACCACCCGGCCCAGGAAGTTGTCCCCGACCGGCGCTGACAGGATCCTTCCGGTGCGCCTGACCTCCTGGCCCTCCTCGATGGTCTCGAAGTTGCCCAGGATGACTGCGCCGATCTCCCGTACATCGAGGTTGAGCGCGACACCGAGCACACCGCCAGGGAAGTCCAGCAGTTCATTGGTCATCGCCGAGGGCAGTCCCTCGACCCGGGCGATGCCGTCACCGGCATAGCTGACCAAGCCCACCTCCTCCCGCGAGGTCGTGGTCGAGAAGGAGGTGACGTAGTTCTCGATCGCGCTCCGGATCTCCTCCGAGGAGATCGTCAGCTCCGCCATGGCTATCGGTCCCTGCTCTCTATATTCGTTGTCACCGTCGTCATCTCGCCGGCTGTCCGCATCGCCACGCAGCTCATCGGGACATCCACTGGCGCGCCTGGCCCAGCCGCGCCGTCACACTGCCGTCGATCACTTCGTCGCCCACTCGGATCACCAGCCCGCCGAGCAACTCGGGGTCGACGTCAATCTTGAGCGAGATCGGCCGCCGGTAGATCTGGTTGAGGACGTCGATCAGCCGCTGCTCCTGCTGCTCGGACAGTGGGCCGGCCGCAGTGACGTAGGCCACCGAGCGTTCCCGCCGGGCGGCTGCCCGATCAACGAGCTCCTCGACGATCTCCTCAAGGGGGCGCCGTCGTGGCGCCCGGACCACCTGCTCCAGGAGACGGCGGGTCACCGGACGGGTGCGGTCAGCCAACACCGTGTCCAGCAGCTCCAGGCGCCCTGCAGCGGGGGCGCTCTCATCGCCCAGCAGTGCCGCCAGGCGCGGTTGCGCAACCAGGATCCGACCGAATCGGAACAGCTCATCTTCAACGTTATCGAGGCTTTTGTCCCGCTCGGCGAGGGCCAGCAGCGCCTGCCAGGCCAACTCCTCGACTCCGTCGACCAGGTCCAGCGGTCGAGACCAGCGGGAGATAACCACGTCGCCCAGGATCCCGAGGCTGATCGGGCTCACCTTGCCGCCGAACAGGTCCTCGATCATCTTTCGCCGGATCTGTTCGGGCGCCGAGGAATCGGCGAGGTGCCGCAGGATCACCGACTGCTCGCCGAGCACCGCCGCGACAGCACCCAGGTCGTCACCCACGCGGTCGCCCTCGGCGACACTGGCACCGCCGATCCGGCTCTCGAGCCGATCCCGGGTCGCGGCCAAGGCCGCCCTGCTGGCCGGCTGCATCAGCGCCTCCGGCGCCCGTTGGGTACCGAGACGGCCCTGTCGGCAGTAACGTTTTCCGGGACGCTTTCGGGGGTCGCCATACCCTCCAGCTCGTCCAGAAAGCGGTCGACCGTGCCGGCCCGCCGGGCATCGTCGGCTACCGACTCACCGACGATGCGACCAGCCAGCGTCACCGCAAGCTTGCCCAGCTCGCCACGCAGCTCGCGGACGACCTGCTCACGCTGGGTAGCAAGCTGTTCGGCGCCGCGCTCGCGAATCCGCGCGACCTCCTGCTCGGCCTGCTGACGCATCTCGTCCTTGATCTCCTGCGCATCGGCCCGAGCGGCCTCCCGGATCTTGGCCGCCTCGACCCGCGCCTGCGCCAGCGCCTCGGAGTAGCGGGCCTGCGCCTCGGCCAGGCGCTTGCTGGCCTGCTGGCTTTCCTGGATCTGCCGACGGACCATCTCCTGGCGCTCGCCCATCGCGCGCTTCACCGGGGGCACCACATAGCGCCAGATCACTCCGAGCACGACCAGGAAGATCACCAGTTCGACGAAGAACGTCGCGTTGGGGATGAGGAAGAGGTTGCCACCGCCCTGCGCGGCCATGTTGTACGAACTCATGAAGACCCTCCCCGACCACTCACTTGGCGAGCACGAAGACGAATAACGCCATGAAGGCGAGGTTGATGAAGTACATCGCCTCGACCAGGCCCACCGTCAGGAAGAAGATGGTGAACAGCCGACTCTGCGCTTCGGGCTGACGAGCGACGCCCTGGATGGTCGCGCCACCAGCAAGACCGTCACCGATCGCCGCGCCGATCGCGCCACCGGCCAGCGCCAGCCCGCCCCCGATAAAGGCGCCGGCCAACTGGACCGAGCCGGTGGTGCCGCCCCCCGGCTGGTCAAGGAACAGTGCGGAGAAACTCATGTCTTCCTCTCTTGTCCTGAAGCTAGCTTTTGTTGTGCCTGGGCGCATCACGCCTCCGACGAGTGACATCACCAGGCGAACCGTCAGTGGGCCTCCTCCCCCTCCTGACTGGTCGCCATCCCGAAGTAGATGATCGTCAGCAACGCGAAGATCAGCGCCTGCAGCAGCCCAATAAATAGGTCGAACAACTTCCAGGCGGAGGTGGGCAACCACGACACAGCCGCCGGCATCAGCGCCAGGACACTGACCATCACGGTGCCCGCGAGGATGTTGCCGAACAGCCGCAGCGAAAGGGTGATCGGCTTGACCAGTTCCTCGATGATGTTCAACGGCAGCATCGCCTTGTAGGGCTCGACGAAATGGCCGAAGTAGTGCTTGCCCTTGATCCGGATTCCCGTCGCCCACACCAGAATCATCACGAAGATCGACATCGCAAAAGTGAGGTTGACGTCCGCCGTCGGCGGCCGGACGTACTCTTCCGCCGCGTGCGGCAGGATCGATATCCAATTCGCGATCAGAATGAAGAAGAACAGGGCGATCGCCAGCGGCACGACAAACGGGGCGGTGCGGATGCCGACGTTGCTCTCCACCTGGTTTTCCACCTGCTCTGTCACCGCCTCGAAGGCCAACTGGAGGGCGCTAGGTACCTTGGAGGTCGCCTTAGCCGCAAGGTAGAGGCCGAACGCGAGGACGATGCCCGCAGCGATCGCGGTGGAGATCACGGTGTCAGCGTTGATCGTTAAGCCCAGTACATGCCACTGAGGGTGTTCGCCAACCGTGACACCGCCACCCTCGGCCAGGACATACAGGTTCATCACGGAGGACCTCCGACTCCGGACTGGCGCAGCTCTTTGACCAGGGGAAGCGACGTGATAAAGATCATTAATAGTTGGAGGGCGGCTAGCCCGGCGAACACCGCGAGGCCTTCGGGTTGCCGCGCCAGCGCCAAGCCAACAGCGAGCCCGGTGACCAATGTGAGCCGGCCGAGTACCGACACCGCGAACCGCCGCTTGTTGAGGTCAGCACGAGACGCGAAGCGCATAGCGGAACGTTGCACCAGCACCGTGTTGAGCAGACCCAGCCCGAGCCCACCGCAGAAGAACACTGCCGCTAGCGGGTAGCCCATCGGGGCGAGCACCACGAAGCTGGCGGCGCCGAGGCACGCCGCGATGGGCGTAGCCCGGCGTAAATTGACGACCGCTTTCGTTGGGGTCACGTCAGAGGTGGTTACGTCAGGGGTGGTCACGTGCTGCGCTTACTCCTTCAGAAACTTCGCGAACTTGGTATAGATATAGACGCCAGCACCGACAATGCCGAGTGCCAAGCCGGCCAGGGTGAACGCCGGAAGGGTGCCCACTAGCTGGTCGACCAACCATCCGAGGCCGAATCCGACCAGGAGGATTCCTGCAGTCGCGGCGCCGAGGCCGAATAGTGTTACGAGCTCCGGGCCGTTACGTCGTTCCACGACCACCTACCTCAGCGGGCGCAGACGCCGCCCGCCGCCATCGCTCAAAGGCACTCCTCGCAGTCCAGGGGCAGGGCGCATGGCGAAACGCCATGATCCTGAGCACTGCCGATGGGCCGGCCCGACCTGAAAAATCCCACCCCCGGGTGGGACAACCCAGAAGTTATCACACGGCCCGCCGCGCCCTCTGCTCGCCCCACCTACCTTTAGCTGCACTTCTTGTGCTGTGACGCTGGTGTGGCCGAGGGCTGAAAGAGATCAGCGTACGGGTAGCCGGGGAACCATCGAACCCAGCACGGCGATCAGTAGCCCCAGCGTGATCGACCACACCACCACGTAGACGTCGAACAGGGTCAGCGCGACGGCGCCGAACGCGAGCAGCGCCGCCCATAGGTAGATCAACAGCACCGCCCGCCGGTGTGAATGCCCGATCTCGAGCAACCGGTGGTGCAGGTGCAGCTTGTCGGCGGCGAAGGGGCTGCGGCCCGCGCGGGTCCGGCGCACCACCGCCAGCAGCAGGTCCAACAGCGGCACGAACAGCACCGCGGCCACCACCAGCAGCGGAGAGAACAGCGCCAGCACGTCGGTGGCGCCATAGCTGCCGGGATCGACCCGCCCGGACGCGCTGGTCGATGCCGCAGCCAGCATCAGGCCGATAAGCATCGCTCCCGAGTCGCCCATGAAGATCCGCGCCGGCTGGAAGTTGTGTGGCAGAAAGCCCAGGCACGCACCGGCGATCAGGGCGGCGATCAGCGTCGGCGGATAGACCGACACACTGCCGCCAGAACGGTGCAGCAACTCCAGCGTGAACGCCCCGATGGCGACTGCGGCAATCAATCCGATTCCGGCGGCCAGCCCGTCCAACCCGTCGATGAAGTTCATCGCGTTCACCAGCACCACCGCCAGCGCGACCGTGACGAGCACCGCCTGGTCCTGCCCCAGAATGAGCACCGAGCCGACCGAGTCGGCGCCGCCATTCCACGGCACCCAGAAGATGAACCACTGCACGCCGTAGAGTACGAGCACCCCGGCGGCAGTGACCTGGCCGGCGAACTTGGTGAGCGAATCCAGCTCAAACCGGTCATCCAGGGCGCCGATCAGCATGATGATACCGCCGGCCACCAGCACTCCCACGACGTCCCCGGAGAACTCGAAAGACCTGCGTAGCACTGGCAACTGGTGAGACAGCAGGACGCCGCCGAGGATTCCCCCATACATCGCCACCCCACCCAGCCGCGGAATCGGGGCGCGGTGCACGTCGCGCTCACGGGGCATCGCCACCGCACCCGTGCGGATCGCCAGCATGCGCACCAACCCGGTCAGCAGAAAGGTCACCACCGCAGTGGTGAGGCCGACCAACAGGTACTCCCGCAGCGGCAGTCCGGAGGAAACGGGCACGGGTCCCACGGGGGCAGGCTAGCCCGTACCAATTCAGCTCCGCCGGTAGGCCAACTCCGCTCCGCCGGTAGGCCCGTCACGGTCACGGCCCTCCCGCGCTCACCGCCGGGATGCCGACGCCTTAGCGGGCCACCTGGATGGTCAGGCCGAGCACCTCGCCGATCTGGACGGCCGTCACTGCGCCCTCGCGGAGCACCACGGGCTCGTCCGCAGTGAGGTCGACAATGGTAGAGACAGTCTCACCCGCAGTCCCGCCATCGAGATACACCGGCACCCGCTCGGCAAGCTGCTCGCGGGCCTGCTCGACGGTGACCGCGGGCGGGCGGCCAGAGCGGTTCGCGCTGGACACCGCCATCGGACCGACCTCGCGAAGCAGCTCAAGGGCCACCGGATGCAGCGGCATCCGCAACATGACGGTTCCCCGAGTATCGCCCAGGTCCCAGGTTAGCGACGGCGCGTGTGGCAGCACCAACGACAGTCCGCCGGGCCAGAAGGCCTCGATTAACATGCGCGCTCGTACCGGGACACTCAGCACCAGGCCATCCACAGTGGACCAGGAACCCACCAGCACCGGGACCGGCATGTCCCGGCCCCGCCCCTTGGCGTCCAGCAGGCCCTGCACCGCCGTGAAGGAGAACGCGTCGCAACCCAGCCCGTAGACAGTGTCGGTGGGCAGCACGACGAGTTGGCGCGCCCGGATTGCGCTCGCCGCCGCGGTCAGCCCGGCAATGCGACTGTCCGGCAGCGCGCAGTCATAGACAGTGCTCACAGAGCGGAACACTACGACGGTCCGCTTCCCCTCGATGAACAGGCTTCCGCTGGGCGTTGACAGCGCGTGATCAAGGAGGCACGATCCGTGTTTGATCAGCTCCCGGAGGCTTCCTTGCCCACGTATCGCCATGTCATCATCGCTGCTGCGGCCACCGTGCTGGCGCTGGTCGGCTTCCCCGCCAGCGCAGGCGCCAGGAGCGCGAGTTCACCGAAGCACTACGTCGCCCTCGGTGATTCCTATGCGGCGGGTCCGCTGATCCCGATGCAACGGACCGATCCGACCGGCTGCGAACGGTCCACCATGAACTACCCGGCGCGGCTGGCCGCGGCACTACATATCCGCGACTACACCGACGTGAGTTGCAGCGGCGCGACGACCGTCAACATGACGGCCCCCCAACCGGTACCACGGGGCACCAACCCACCACAGTTCAACGCCCTGCGCCCGGACACCGACCTGGTCACGTTGACCATCAGTGGCAACGATATCGGGTTCGCCGACATCCTTGTCACCTGTGTCGGGCTCAGCGCCACCGATCCGTTCGGCAATCCGTGTGCGCAGCAGGCTACCGCTGGGGGCACCGACCGCTACACGCAGCGTATCGCCGCCGCCGCACCGAAGGTCGCCCGAGTGCTACAGGGTATCCGGACGCGCTCGCCGCGCGCGACGGTGCTGCTGGTGGGTTACCTGCGGATCCTGCCGCCCGCTCTCGGGTGCTATCCGGTCTTACCGATCGCCCGCCGTGATGTGCCCTACCTCGACGGAGTGGAGCAGCAGCTCACCGCCATGCTGGCCGGCCAGGCCTTCAACCACGGCGCGGTATTCGTCGATTCCTCCGCGGGCTCGCTGGGCCACGACGCCTGCCAACTGCCCGGAGTGAAGTGGGTGGAGGGGACCGTGCCGACCAGCCCGGCCGCCCTGATGCACCCCAACGCCACCGGCATGCAAGCCGTAGCCACTTTCGTCGTGGATGCGCTCAGGGGCCGGGACGAGGCGGCAACTCTGAGCCGACGGGCCCCGGACTAATGGACAGAGACGTGCGCCGGGCGGTGGCAAACCGGGGCCGCCCGGCGAGGTCGACGTGGTCGGCTACGTCGGTGAGCACCCGCCGGGCAGCCAGCAGCGCGGGGACTGCCGCCGCGTGCGAGTCGTCATGTTCGATGGCGATACTTCCGCCCTCGCGTAGCAACCGGGTACCGGTGCGCACCACGTCAGGGATCACGGCGAGACCATCGTGACCTGCGAAGACGGCGGCGGGCGGGTCGTGCAAGGCCACCTCGGGTGGCAACAGCGCCCCCACCGGTACATAGGGTGGGTTGCACAGCACCAGGTGCGCCATCCCATCCAGCGCGCCAAGCAGTCCCGGATCGGCGATGTCACCGGCGTACAGCACCACCGGCGTGTCCCCTGCTGCAGCTCGGGTGTCGACGTTACGCCGCGCCCAGCTCAGCGCCACTGGGTCGCGTTCCACGGCGTGGACGTGCGCGTCGGGCCTGGCGTGCGCCAGCGCTAGCGCCACCGCGCCGGATCCCGTGCAGAGATCGATCACCAGCGGCTGCGCCACACCCTCCAGCGCAGCCAGACCCCAGGCCAGCAGCACTTCAGTCTCTGGGCGCGGGATGAACACACCGGGTCCCACCGCCACCTCGATGGCACCCATAGCGGCGGTCCCGGTGAGGTGCTGCAACGGCACTCGCTTGGCGCGTCGGGACACCAGCAGGCGCAATGCCTCGACCACGGGTGGATCCACCAGCGGAACCATCGGCAGCCGCCCTCGCGGCACGCCGACCACATGCGCCGCGAGGAGCTCGGCGTCCACCCGCGGAGAGGCCACACCGGCATCAGTGAGGACTCGCTGCGCCTCGAGTACCGCAAGGCGCAGCGGTTGTCTACTCACGAGCGCCACCTCACGAGCCCCGCAAGCGCAGCTCACGATCGGCCCCAACCAGCGCGTCCAGCACTCCGTCGAGGTCCCCGTCAAGCACCGCATCGAGGTTGTAGGCCTTGTAATTGACGCGATGATCGGAGATCCGGTTCTCCGGGAAGTTGTAGGTCCGCACCCGCTCGGAGCGGTCCACGGTACGAACCTGCGAGCGGCGCTGCTCGGAGGCCTCCTGTTGGGCTTTCTCCTCGGCTAACGCCTGCAACCGGGCCCGCAACACCGTAGTGGCCCGGATCCGGTTTTGGACCTGCGATTTCTCGTTCTGGCACGACACCACGACCCCGGTCGGAAGGTGGGTGATGCGCACCGCCGAGTCGGTGGTGTTGACGCTCTGCCCGCCGGGACCCGAGGAGCGGTAGACGTCGATGCGCAGATCCTTGTCATCGATTTCGATCTCGATATCGTCCGGTTCGGGATAGACCAGCACCCCCGCCGCCGAGGTGTGAATTCGCCCGGACGACTCAGTGACCGGGACCCGTTGCACCCGATGCACTCCGCCCTCGAACTTCAACCGCTCCCATACGCCAGACCGTGATGACTTCACGGCCACTGTGACGTCCTTATAGCCGCCCAAGTCGGACTCGGTGGCATCGAGGATCTCCGCCTGCCAGCCGTGCCGCTCGGCGTAGCGCAGGTACATCCGCAGCAGATCCCCGGCGAACAGCGCGGACTCCGCACCGCCCTCCCCAGACTTGATCTCCATGACGACGTCGGAGTCGTCGTGCGGGTCGCGGGGCAACAACAGGTCGGCCAGCTCGGTTTCCAGCAGCGGGACCCGATCGGCGAGAGTGTCGACCTCGGCGGCGAAGGCGGGGTCCTCGGCGGCCAGCTCGCGAGCGGCCGCGACATCGTCGCGAGCCTGATCCAGTTCGCGGACTACCCGCACGACGCGCGACAACTCTCCGTAGCGCCGCCCCACCTTACGGGCCGCGTTGGGGTCAGCATGCAGCGCAGGATCGGCGAGCTGACGCTCCAGCTCGGCGTGCTGCTCCAGCAGCGCCTGAACTGCCGCAGTGTCCACGGTACTTCTGAGTCCTATTTCTGCCGTTTACCGTAACGCTTCTCGAAACGCGCCACCCGGCCACCGGTGTCCAGAATCTTCTGCTTGCCGGTGTAGAAGGGGTGGCAGTTGGAGCACACCTCGACGTGGATCTGACCGTCACGCTTGGTGCTGCGGGTGACGAAGTTGTTGCCACAACCGCAAGTCACCTGCGTCTCGACATACTCCGGGTGGATGCCCTGCTTCATGGATGTCCTCTCCTCATGGCCGCCGGGTCCCCGTCCTTGCGTGCACGGGGTGAACCGGAGCCGGACCGCGTGGGCGGTGGTAAGCCGTGACAGTGTGCCAGACAGCCCAACGTGCCAGACAGCCCAACCGACGATGAAACCGTCAGCGCCGCCCCGGTGTTCCCGCATTGCCACTTGCAGCTATCCGACGTCCAGTGCAGGTTGCCGGATCTGGGGGTAGACGACGTGCGGCAAGGGCGGCAGCACCACCGCTGTACTGTCTCACCCGCGCCTCCTCGCGCTCACCGGTGAGTGTATCGGGTGAGCGCGACCGCTCTTGTTACACTAATTCGGGAGGAATATCGGCGTACTGCTTGCGGAGAATGCGCACAACGGGGTGCTCTTCCGACCACCGGATGCCGTCGATGGCACTGATAGGGCGGACACCGACGGCAGCGTTAGTGGCGAACACGGCGTCAGTGTGCGCCAACTGGCCGAGAGTGGCCGGTGCGATGGTGGTATGTCCGTCCCAGGCCTGGCTGATCAGTCTCATGGTCACGCCGGGCAGGCAGTCTGCCTCTGGCCATACGATCCGGTCGTCGTCAACGAAGCCGACGTTCGATGTTGCCGCTTCCGAGATGGTGGCGTCAGTGTCGGTGAACAGAACGTCGTCAAAGCCATTGCGCTGCGCAATGCGCCGCCACCGAAGCGCGCCGAACAGCCCAACGTGTTTGACGTCGGGCATCTCACGGCGGTACTGAGCCGACTGGAGGCGCAATGCGGGAAGCGGGGTCAGCGCAGCCGGTCGGATGGTGACCAGGAGGTGCGGCTCGGCGTCCGCGCCGGGGTGTGCGAGTTCAAGGCCGGGATCGAACACAGTCACCCGGACCACGACCGATCGGGGGGTGTCGGCCAGCGCGTGCCGGATGAGATTCCGGATCCGGTCGGGGTCCAGGTCGGCATCGAACACACGACGGCAGTCACGCATCAAACGTTCCAGGTGGCGAGACAGACCACGTACCCGCTGGTCATCGACTCGCATCGAGGTGTAGTGACCGTAGTTGATTAATGCCAGAGCCTTGAGTTGGTCGAGGTCGGCTGGAACGCCGTTCAGCTCTGCCATGGATCTCAGTCTGGCACCCCACTGATCTCCAACGGCGACGCAAGTTCGGCGAAAGTTCAGTGGTTCACGGGCACTGGGACAGTTCCGCCGCTCGACATCGCTGACGAGATAGGGAAAGTGATTGACCAGGCTGACCTCTTCGGCCTCGACGCGCGCTGCTGTTCCCGAGTTCGACGGTAGGGCTGTCCGGCTTGATCCGGACAGCCCTACCGTCGAACTCGAGAGGCTGAGAGCAGCCGGGTGTGGCTGCTCGAGCCCACCTCGAGCTCCGGTTAGTCAGTACCGTTGCCTGCGGCGGACTTCGAGACCTGCATCAGGAACTCGATGTTGGTCCGGCTCTTGCGCAGGCGGTCCAGCACCAGATCGATGGCCTGCTGAGACTCCAGCCCAGAGAGCACTCGCCGCAGCTTGTGGTGGATAGCCAGCTCATCCGGGGACAGCAGTAGCTCCTCCTTGCGGGTACCGGAGGGGTTGATGTCGATGGCCGGGAAGATTCGCTTGTCAGCGATCTTACGGTCGAGCTTGAGCTCGGCGTTCCCGGTTCCCTTGAACTCCTCGAAGATCACCGTATCCATCGTCGACCCGGTCTCCACCAGCGCGGTCGCGAAGATGGTCAGCGAGCCGCCATCCTCGATGTTGCGCGCCGCGCCCAGAAACCGCTTCGGCGGGTAGAGCGCGGTGGAGTCCACCCCACCGGACAGGATCCGGCCGGAGGCCGGTGCTGCCAAGTTGTAGGCCCGACCCAGTCGGGTGATGGAGTCCAGCAGCACGACCACGTCGTGACCCATCTCCACCAGCCGTTTGGCCCGCTCGATGGCCAACTCGGAGATCGTAGTGTGGTCCGACGGCGGGCGGTCGAAAGTCGAGGCGATGACCTCGCCCTTCACCGAACGCTGCATGTCGGTGACCTCCTCGGGCCGCTCGTCGACGAGCACGACCATGAGGTGGCATTCCGGGTTGTTGGTGGTGATCGCATTGGCGATCGCCTGCAGGATCATCGTCTTGCCCGCCTTGGGCGGTGAGACGATGAGCGCCCGCTGACCCTTTCCGATCGGCATGATCAGGTCGATCACCCGGGTAGTCATCACGCCCTGCTCGGTCTCCAGCCGCAACCGCTCGTTGGGGTACAGCGGGGTGAGCTTGGTGAACTCGGGGCGCTGTTTGGCCTGCTCGACGTCCAGACCGTTGATGCTGTCGACCCGAACCAGCGGATTGAACTTCTGTCGCTGCTGCTCACCGTCCCGAGGCTGGCGCACTGCTCCGGTGATCGCGTCACCCCGGCGCAGCCAGTACTTGCGGACCAGCGCCAGTGACACGTACACGTCGTTGGGCCCGGAGAGATAGCCCGAGGTGCGGACGAACGCGTAGTTGTCCAACACATCAAGGATTCCCGCCACAGGCAGCAACACGTCGTCTTCGCGGACTTCCAGCTCACTACCGTCTCGGCGGTCACCACTGCGGTCGCCGCCACTGCGGTCACCCCGGGTGCGGCGGTTGCGGTCGCGGAAGCGCCGGCCGCGGCGGCGACCTGCCTCGTCGTCGTCATCGCGGGGGCCAGGCTGGCCAGCTACGTTGTTCTGGTTGCCGTTCTGACCGGCCGGGGTCTGATCACCCTGGGTCTGATCGCTCTGGGAGCGAGGTGCATCACCGCCGCGGGCCGGACGTCGCCGCCGGTTGCGTGACCGGTCCGCACCGTCGGTGTCCCCCTCATGCTGGTCTCGGTCTTGCTGAGCCCGGTCCTGCTGAGCCCGGTCCTCTTGATCTGGGCTCAGCGGCTCGATGCGACCCGAATCGACAACGGGGGCAGCCTGCTGCTCAGCTGCTGGGGTCGCTATGGGGACCCCTGTCAGGGCCCCAGGCTGGGTCTCTGTCTGGGCCCCCGTGGGGGTATCAGCTCCGTCCAGCGGGAGCTGCTCCGCGGCGGCACGCCGCGGAGTACGGACGGGGCCCTCCCGCTCTTTGATCGCGGAGATGAGATCGTTCTTGCGCATACCGGAGATGTTTGAGATGCCCATCTGACCAGCCAGCTTGCGCAGGTCAACCATCACCATTCCGGACAGCCCGCCACGGCGACGCGGCGCCGTCCCGTTGTCCGAAGACGCCACAGCCGTCCCAGCCTGCTCAGCCGGGGGCTGGTCTGAAGATGTCGCAGCGGGAACATCACTGCCCAACAGGTTGATGTCGCTCACACAGGTCCTTCCTAACCGACCCGAGACGCAGCTCAGGCCAGCCTGTTCGCCGTCCGGCGGTATGCGGACGGCGCCTGATCCGGTGCGGAAGGCTCGCGTACCCACAAGCTATCGGTGTCGAGCCGACCGGCACGGGACATGTTCAGCTGTGGCCAGGGTCTGGGTGCCAGCCTTCCCGCTACCACGGAACTGGAGGACGGGAGATTGATCGTCCGGGTGAGAGGGCCCCGAACTCGGCACCGGCGCCCGTGCACACGGTGTCTGAACTCCACTGAGACTATCGGTACAGCGCCATCGCGGCAACAACTGGCCCGCGGATGGGTGGCTCATCCCCATTCGACGGCATCTCCACCGTCGCGAGCGACGCCAACAGCACCGTCACGAGCGACGACAACAGCACCGTCGCGGGCGACGTCGAGTCGGTATCGGGTGAAGCCGGCAGCATCCACCACGGTCGGTAACCCGTCGCTGGCCGGAAACGCGAGCACCGTCGGCCCGGCACCCGATACCGCAGCGGGCACCCCGGCCGTGCGTAACGCGTCCACCAACCGCCCCGTGGCCGGATAGGCCGTACGCCGGTAGGACTGGTGCAGCCGGTCCTCGGTGGCGACCAGCAGCAGCTGTGGGGCAGCGGTCAACGCGTGGACGAGCAACGCGGCGCGCCCCGCGGTGAATGCCGCATCGGCGTGTGGCACCTCGGCAGGCAGCAGCCCACGAGTGACTCGCGTGGCGGACGTCGCCGCCGGCACCAACAGCACCGGTGCCAGATCCGGATGAGGCTCCAGACGTACGGCCCGGAAGGACTGCCCGTCCCTCCAGGAGATCGCTAGACCGCCCAGTAGGCTGGCGCCAGCATTGTCGGCATGCCCATCAAACCCAGCCGCGAGATCCAACGCCGCCCCGTCCGGTTCCATTCCCGCGAGAGCATAACCGGCCAGCACCCCAGCGACAGCAGCCGCCGCTGACGAGCCCAGTCCCCGGGAGTGCGGGATGCTGTTGTAACAGCGCAACACCAGACCGTCGGGCCGGTAGCCGAGCCGTGCGCACGCTGCCCGCAGCGCGCGGACCACCAGGTGCTCTTCGTCGGTCGGCACCTGCCCGGCCCCCTCGCCGTGCACCTCGACTCGCAGACCGGACGCCACCGGTGTCACCTCGATCTCGTCATACAGCGCCAGCGCCAGTCCGAGGGCATCGAAGCCCGGTCCAAGGTTGGCCGTGGACGCGGGTACCCGGACCCGCACCGTGGGACCGGTCAAGAGAGATCCAGAGCGGCGGCGACGGCGGCCGGGTCAACCGGGAGAGGCTCGGGATCCGGCACATCACGCAGCGCGGTGCCGGGGTCCTTGAGCCCGTGTCCGGTGACCGTACAGACCACGAGAGAACCGGGAGGCAACCGCCCGTCCTCGACGACCCGCAAGAGCCCTGCCACCGCGGTGGCTGAGGATGGTTCGACAAAAACCCCTTCCTGCCTAGCCAGCAACCGGTACGCGGCGAGGATCTGCTCGTCGGTGACCGCCTCGAACAGCCCACCGGACTCGTCCCGGGCCCGCATCGCCCCGTCCCAGGACGCCGGATTGCCGACCCGGATCGCAGTGGCGATGGTGTCCGGCTTCAGCACCGGCGCGCCGTGCACCAGTGGCGCGGCGCCAGCAGCCTGGAAGCCGAACATCCGCGGCCGGCCGGCCACCAACCCGTCGGTGTGGTACTCCGTGTAACCTAACCAGTAGGCGGTGATGTTGCCGGCGTTACCGACGGGCAGGCAGTGCACGTCGGGGGCCCGCCCCAGCACGTCGCAGATCTCGAAAGCAGCGCTCTTCTGCCCCTGCAGCCGCACCGGGTTCACCGAGTTCACCAGGGCGGTCACCGGGTAGTCGGCAGCTGTCTTGCGGGCCAGCTCCAGGCAGTCGTCGAAGTTGCCGTCCACGGCCAGAATCCGCGCGCCGTAGGCAGTGGCCTGCGCGAGCTTGCCCAGCGCGATCTTGCCCCGGGGCACCAGCACGGCGCTGGGAATCCCAGCCCGGGCCGCGTAGGCGGCGGCTGAGGCGGCAGTGTTGCCGGTGGAGGCGCACAACACCGCCGCCGCGCCGCGGGCCAGCGCTTCGGTCACCGCCAACGTCATCCCGCGGTCCTTGAAGGAGCCGGTGGGGTTGGCTCCTTCGACCTTGAGTAGCACCTCGCAACCAGTGCGTCCGGACAGCGCCGGAGCGGGCAGCAGCGGGGTGCCGCCTTCCTGCAGGGTCACCACCCGGCAGCCCGGACAGACCCGGATCCGGCCCGGGTAGGCCTCGATAACCCCGGGCCAGGGTTGACGCGCCGCCACCTGCGGCGCGGGTGTCACGGTCACCTGAGCTCACCCTCCACCCGCATCACGCTGACCACGTCGCGCACCACGTCCAGGCCGGCCAGCTTGCCCACGGTGGAACGCAGCGCGGCGTCCGGCGCTAAGTGCGTGACGATCACCAGGGTCGCTCCGGCACCGCCTGGTTCCGCATTATTGAGCTGAGCGTAGTCAGAGGTGCCGCCGGTCTGGCGCACCGCCATGATGGACACCTCATGCTCGGCGAAGACTCGCGCTACCTGCGCCAGCACACCAGGACGGTCGAGGACCTCGAGACTGACGTGGTAGCCGGTCGGGGTGTCCCCTATCGGCCGGATCGGCAGGTCCGCGTAGGCGGACTCGCGGGGCCCGTAGCCACCCGCCACCCGGTTGCGGGCGACGGCCACCAGGTCCCCGAGCACCGCACTGGCGGTCGGTGCCCCACCGGCACCCTGGCCGTAGAACATCAGCGCTCCGGCGGCGTCCGCCTCGACGAACACCGCGTTGTAGGCCCCACCGACCGTGGCCAGCGGGTGCGAGCGGGGGATCATCGCCGGGTACACCCTGGCCGAGACCCATTCGGTGCCGGCTGTGTCGACTACCCGCTCACAGATCGCCAGCAACTTCACCGTGCGACCGAGCTTCCGGGCCGCGAGAATGTCGGCGGCAGAGACCTCAGCGATGCCCTCGCGGTAGACATCGGCGCTGGTCACCCGGGTGTGAAAGGCCAGTGACGCGAGAATGGCGGCCTTGGAAGCGGCGTCGTAGCCATCCACGTCGGCGGTCGGGTCGGCCTCGGCGTAGCCGAGCCTGCTGGCCTCCTCCAGGGTCTCGGCATAGCCGGCCCCGGAGGAATCCATCGCGGACAGGATGAAGTTGGTGGTGCCGTTGACGATGCCGGTGACGCGGGTGATCCGGTCCCCGGCCAGCGACTCCCGCAGCGGGCGCAGCAGCGGAATCGCGCCGGCTACCGCCGCCTCGAAATACAGATCGGCACCGGCGGCGTCGGCTGCGGCGTACAACTCGGGTCCGCACTCAGCGAGCAGCGCCTTGTTGGCAGTGACCACGCCCCGCCCGGCGCGCAGCGCGGCCAGCAGCAGGGGCCGGGCCGGTTCGATGCCACCGATCACCTCGATCACGATGTCCACGCCGTCCCGACTGATCAGCTCGGCGGCGTCGGTGGTGAGCAGTTCAGCGGGCACCTCGGGATGCCGCCGCGGGCGCCGCACCGCCACCCCGACCAGCCGCACCGCCGCGCCGACCCGCGCGGCGAGCTCGGCGGACTGCTCAGTGAGCAGCCGCAGCACCTCGCGGCCGACGGTGCCGCAGCCCAACAGTGCCACACCGATGGGAGCGACACGGATAGATCTGCTCACGAAACCTCCAGGGACAGCAGGTCGGCCAACGTCTCCCGGCGCAGCAGCAGCCGGTGCGTGCCGTCGCGCACCGCAACCACCGCCGGACGGGGCAGCAGGTTGTACCGGCTGGACATCGAATAGCAGTACGCGCCGGTACCGGCAACAGCGACCAGATCCCCCGGAGCCAGGTCGTCGGGCAGCCAGCAGTCCCGGACCACCACATCACCGGACTCGCAGTGCTTGCCGACCACCCGGGACAGCGCGGGCTGCGCCTCGGAGCAGCGGGAGACCAATCGGCAGTCGTAGCTCGCGTCGTAGAGTGCGGTGCGCACGTTGTCGCTCATCCCGCCGTCCACCGACACGTAGCGCCGATGCTTCGATGCCACCACCGTGACATCCTTAATGGTGCCCACCTCGTACAAGGTCACGGTGCCGGGCCCGACGATCGCCCGGCCCGGCTCAACTACCAGCTCCGGGGTAGGCAGTCCAGCCACCAAGCACTGGTTATCCACGATGGACCGCAGCTGCGTGGCCAGTTCTGACAGCGGCAGCGGGTCGTCCTCCGAGGTGTAGGCGATGCCCAGTCCACCTCCAAGATCGAGCGTGGACATCCCGGCAATGGCGTCGGGCCCGTGCTGGTCCCGGATCGCTGCGAACAGACCGACCATTCGGTGCGCGGCGACCTCGAAGCCGTCGGCGTCGAAGATCTGCGAGCCGATGTGGCTGTGCAGGCCCACCAGGCACAATCCGTCGGATTTGAGCACTCTATGGACGGCCTCCGCGGCATCTCCCCCGGACAATGAAAACCCGAACTTCTGGTCTTCGTGCGCGGTGGCGATGAACTCGTGAGTGTGCGCCTCGACGCCGACGGTCGCCCGGATCAGCACCGGCTGCACCACCCCGTGCCGGCGGGCGATATCGTCCAGCCGGGCAATCTCCAGGAAGGAGTCGAGCACCACCGCTCCGACTCCGGCCGCGACGGCGGCGTTCAGCTCATCGGAGGACTTGTTGTTACCGTGCATTGCAATCCGGTGCGCGGGGAAACCGGCGTGCAGGGCGACCGCGAGCTCGGTGCCGGTGCACACGTCCAGGCCCAGTCCCTGCTGGGCCACCCAGCGAGCGATCTCGGAACACAGGAAAGCCTTGGCCGCGTAGTGCACTCGCTCAGGGGCGCCGAAGGCGGCCGCATGCTCGGCGCAGCGGGCCCGGAAGTCCGCTTCATCCACCACGAACACCGGGGTGCCGTAGGTCTCGGCGAGTTCGCCGACCTCCACCCCGGCCAGCCGCACCGCGCCGTCGTCGCCACGGTGCGCCCCGCGCGGCCAGACCGCCGGATGCAGCGCGTGCAGCTCGGCCCGGACAACATCGGCTGAGCCGGTCGGGCACGGGCCTGCGGTGGAAGAGCGGGCCAGCACGTCGGCATGGCGCGGCCCGGCCGGATGTGCCCTCACATCCGCTCCGGTGCGCTGAGGCCGAGCAAGCCTAGGCCGTTGGCCAACACCTGCCGGGTCGCCTGGCACAGCGCCAACCGGGCGGCGCGCCGCGGGCACGGTTGCTCCTCGCCCATCGGCAGCACCCGGCAGCTGCTGTCGAATCGGTGATAGGCGTTGGTCAGCTGCTCCAGGTAGCGCGCCAGCCGGCGCGGCTCCCGCAGGCGAGCGGCCCCCAGCGCCGACGCTGGCGCCGACGCTGCCACGATGCGCGGAAACTCACCCAGCGTACGAATCAACTCACCCTCCCGCTCATGCTCCAGCAGCTCAAGTTGGGCACCCTCACAGCTGATCTCAAGGTCGGCGGCGTGGCGGGCCAGCGCGGCCAGCCGGGCGTGCGCGTACTGGGCGGCGTGCATCGATGGTGACTCTTCAAAGCCGGCCAACCGGGGAGTGAGCCGACCTTGAAGAACACCGAAACGCTCCCCGGCCGCGAGCACCTGCGCGACGATCGCGCCCTGGGCGTCGGCCGCCAGCCGCAGGTTGAGGAAGCCCGGGCCGGCGACTTCGGCGGAGCGGACCCCGCAGCGGAGCGCCAACGCCTGCGCCAGGGCGCCGGCGAACTCCTGCGGTGCCACCCCTGCCCTCTTCCCGATCTGCAATGCCACATTAGTCGTGTAGTCACCGTGCGCGGGGTCACGGGGACGTCGGACGGTTACCGTGGCCGGAAGGGCAGCGGGGTCGAGGCCGCGGCCGGTCAGCACGTCGTGGGCGAGAGATCGAACCAGGTGGGCAAGCGCTGCGGGAGTCACCCTTCGGAGTCTAGGGAGGTCTCGAGCCCGAGTAGTGAATGACGGCGACCAAACCCAGGTGCGCAACCTAGCCGAGAAGATCGTCGTCTCGCAGGACGCAACCGTGAGCGCCGCCGGGCTGAGCACCGCTGGGAGTACGGTACGCTCTGCCCCGGTACGCCCCCGTAGCTCAGGGGATAGAGCACCGCCCTCCGGAGGCGGGAGCGCAGGTTCGAATCCTGCCGGGGGCACCATGCCTGACCTGGAAATACAGCTGATTGACAGCCATCTACAAGGGTTATTTGTCCGTTTCGTGTGGTTATCGTGGAAGAAACT
>Ga0213881_10000163_pt1 | contig 54766 bp, 50 predicted proteins | sample BarmaccoBMER_R08_FD_160104 | JGI IMG/M metagenome (GOLD analysis project Ga0213881, IMG submission 160104) | Barbacenia macrantha exposed rock microbial communities from rupestrian grasslands, the National Park of Serra do Cipo, Brazil - ER_R08 ...
GAGTTCAGCAAAAACGACGGGCGGCCCGCCATTCTTGCCAACACCGGCGGCAATGTCTCGGTGTCCGGGATGACGGTGTCGTCCGGCAGTAACAGCCCGTTCGACATCGGGTTCCAGGGCATTGTCGGCTACTGCACGGCCGGTGACAAGACAACGTCAGGAGGTACACCGCGGGTCAGCGCGACCGCGGGTTCGACCAGCGCCACCGGGTGCTGACGAACTGGCGCGTCCATCCTCACCGGCCACGGCTGAGCAAAAGGGGCGGTGGCTGTCCGGCTCACTCCACCGGGCAGTCATCGCCCTGGGAATAGAGCGCCGCGTCCAGCGCCACGTCTGGAGTGAATTCCTTGGTCCTCGTCACCCCGCTGCGCTATCCGTTGTTGGAACAACCGGTCAAAAATAAAGACTCATATACAAACGTACTGACTTTCTCTCCCCGTACCCGGCTTCGGCTGCGGGGGTATGCGTGCGCGACGGTCATCGCGAAGCCGGCTGCGGGCCGGCCGGGGCTTTCCGCGTGCCGGACAGTGGAACAACCGTACGTTCGTGATAAAGACCTTAATATCTTTACTGACCACCATGCTGAATTGCTTGTCTTCGTCCCTGGATGCTGCCGGGCGGGGGTGCGGGGGCCATGTCAGATTACCGTCGGGTGGGTGGTGGGATGCCCTGCGTGCAGGAGGGCGCGCCGGAGCTCGGCGGGGTTGTCGAGCGCGCCGTCGGGCAGGCTCCAGTAGGCCTCGACCACGACGGTCTTGCCCTTTGCCTGGTACTGGAAGGGACGGCTGCCGGCGGCGCGCCACCGTTCACGGTCGGGTGCGGGGACCTTGGCGTAGACGGTGTCCATGACGATGGCGAGTTGCCGGCCGTCACGGATGATCGACCAGCCGCCGAAGAACCGGCGCAGTGATGCCCCGGAATCGTCGCCGAGCAGGTCAAGGACGTGCTCGGCGACGCTGCGGTGCCCGGTCACCGGTGCTGCCCGCTGGCCAGGACCTGGTCAAGCTGGCGGTGGTAGGCGGCCGCTAGCTCACCGAGGCGGTCTCGGCCGAGCGCGAGCGGCACCCCGTAGAACGCGGTCAGCAGGGCGGTGGTGGCCTCGCTCACGTCCAGGCCAGGTCGGCCCTGCTGCCGGGCAGCGGCCAGGTGGCGGGCGAACAGGTCGGCCTGCGGGATGACCGGAACACCGAGCGCCGCCTCATCGCCGAACACCAGCAGCCGCTCGGCGTCGCTGATGTCGAGGATCTCGCACAGCCCGGCGCCGCGGGCGATCTCGGCGGTGATCTCGAACCACAGCTGCGGGCCTGCCGTGATTGCCTCGGCGGTGCTGTCCAGGAAGGCGCGCAGGAACGGGGCGCCGTCCGGGTGCCGGGCGGCGGCCATGGCGGTGCCGATCCGCCATAGGCAGATATGGTAGGCCAGCAGCTGTGTCTTGGACGTGAAGTGGGCGAAGAACGTCGGCTCCGACACCTCGACGGCGGCGGCCAGCTCGCGGACGGAGATGCCGCCAAGGGGAGTGATCTCGATGCGGTCCTTCAGCGCCTGCCACAGCCCGACCCGTATCCTGGCCCGCTTGCGCTCGCGCAGCGGGTACCGGTCGAGGGCCGCCGCCTGCGCCGTCATCCGTGCAGGTCCCGCACGGCGGCGATCGCTGCCGCGGCGACGGCGGCGGACGAGGCGGGGTTCTGGCCGGTGACCAGGTTCCCGTCCCGGCGCACGTTCGCGGTGAACGGCGCGGCCACCTCGACGGCGGCGCCGAGGGCGGCCAGCCGCTGCTGGAGTGAGAACGGGATGACGGCAGTGGCCCCGGCCGCGTCTTCTTCCGCGTCGCTGAAGGCGGTGACCGTCCGCCCGGCGACCAGCTGCTTCCCATCTTCATCGGTCGCGCCGAGCAGGCCCGCCGGGCCGTGGCAGACCGCGGCCACCACTCCACGGGACGCTACCCTGCTGACGATCTGGGCCAGCGTCTCGTTCTCCGCGAAGTCCCACATCGTGCCATGGCCGCCCGCCAGGAAGACCGCCGCGTAGCGGCCGGGGTCCACGTCGGCCAGGGCGCTGGTCCCGGCTAGCCACGCGTCCAGGTCCGGCACCGCGCTGGTGTCGAAGCCCGCGCTGTTCGGGTCGATGGGCGGCCGGCCGCCCCGCGGGGAAGCGACCCCTACAACGAGTCCCGCGTCCCGGAACGCCTTCAGCGGCACGCACACCTCCTCCAGCCACGCTCCTGTGGGCAGGCCCGAGGCCCCGAGCGTCCCGTTGGACGTCACGATCATCAGCAGTTCGCTACTCATGACTTAAGTGTTGCAAAAATCTTTAGTATGAACAAGATATTAGGCATGCTCGATCTTGGTAACGCGGGCGCTGCTTCAACGGATCCAGCCGCCGGGTACACCGAGCAGGAAGACGACCGCTCCGCGGCGGACGGCCGCAGCGTGAGTACGCGGCAGTAGTTTCAGACCGTCCTTGATGGCTTCGGGAGCCGGTAATCCGCGCGGTTGCGTGCCTATGCGGGCCGCGCCGCTGTGCTCAACATGGAGTACATGAACAGCGACAGAACCCGGCGCCGCCGGGATGTGAAGACGCTGAAGCAGCAGCTTCCTTACCCGTACAACCAGGATCTGTCCAAGGTCCTGCGTGGCTTGAACCGGCGGACGCCGTTCGCCCGCCGCAGGCTGGCCAATGATCCGGTCACCGCCGCATATCTGGCCGCCGCGGTCCGGCTGATCCAGCGTCACCTCGGCCCTGGTGCTAACCGGGCGCCGGCTGACCCGGACGACCACGATTCGATCGAACGTCCGGTTCTGAGCTTCCTGTCGCAGCGCGCCGTGGCCGCTGAGGTCGACCGCAACCCGCCGCCGTTCCACCGGGTGGGCCGGGTGTCAACTATGCGGGAGCGGTGGCGGCACCAGTCCGCGTTCATCGCTGATGTGCTCCGGTTCAGCCTGTCAGCATTGCACAACTACTCGGCGGTGCGTGAGGACGAGGTCGCCAGCGCGGTCGAACAGATCGTCCGTGGGCCGGACGGGGTGCGCGGTGTCCAGCAGCTGAGTTCCCTGGCCATGACCCTGCTGCTGAATAGTCCGATGTTCCGGCTCGGCCTCATCGCGGCCGCCGAAGCCGAGGGTGATTCGGTTATCCGGGAGGCGATATCCGAACGGCGCGGCGAAGTCGGCTCGGTGTGGCGGCAATGGTGTGAAGAGTTCCTCCGGTCCCGCGGGCTGCGCCTGAGGTCCGGTGTCACGATTGATGACTTCATCGTCCTGCTTGCCGCTCTCGCGGACGGCCTTGCCTTGCGTGCCCTGGGCGGCTCGTCCACCCAGACGCTGGATCACGACGGCCAGTCTTCGTTGCTCAGCATGGGCGCGCTCGCCCTGGTCGCGGGCTGCCTGGAGAGCACGCACCGCGAGGAGAGCAGATCACTCGAGCAGACGGTGAGCGCCCTGCTCGGCGATCCGCCAGCGGGCGCGGACCGCAGGACGACCTGAGATGGAGCTCGCCGCAATGTCCGCCGGGATCCTGATCGGAGCCGCCGTAGCATCGCTTGCGGTATTCAGCTGGGCCACAAGCCAGCTCCGGTGGCTCGCCGCTCACTCTCACCAGCAGATCGCCTACTGGCGGAATCAGGCCGAACAGGCTGAGGCTGCCGCCGCCTGGCTTCGTGACCGGCACACAGTAGGCGGATGCAACAGGTCAGGCCCCACGAGCAGGTGATGCGGACGCGTTGTTCAAATCTGAGGTCAGCACCAAAGATTAGGCAATCACTTGGCTGCAAACCCAGAACGACGCGCCTATCCGGAGGCGCCCAGGGTCACCAGGCCGGCCTCGTAGGCGGCGATGACGAGCTGGGCGCGGTCGCGGGCGCCGAGTTTGGTGAGGAGACGGCCGACGTGGGACTTGGCCGTGGCGATGGACAGGTGCAGTTCGGCGGCGATCTCGGTGTTGGACAGGCCGCGCGCGATCAGCATCAGCACCTCGCGTTCGCGCTCGGTCACGCCGTCGAGCCGGTGAGCGGCCTCGACCGCGACCGCAGGGCGCTTGGCGAACTCCGCAACGAGCCGCCGGGTCACCCGGGGCGACAGCAACGCCTCGCCGTCGGCGATGACCCGGATCGCGTTGAGCAGGTCGTTCGGTGGGGTGTCCTTCAGCAAGAAGCCACTGGCTCCGGCGCGCAGCGCGGCGAAGACATACCGGTCAAGGTCGAAGGTGGTGAGGATCAGCACCCGGACCGGCACCGGCTCGGGGCCGCCGAGCAGCCGCCGGGTGGCCTCGATCCCGTCCATCTCGGGCATCTGAATGTCCATCAGGGCGACGTCGGGCCGTTCCCGGCGGATCAGCTCCACCGCGGCCACGCCGGTCCCCGCCTCGCCGACGACCGACAGGCCGGGGGTGGTGTCGATCAGGACCCGGAACCCGGCCCGTACCAACGTCTGGTCGTCGCAGACCGCGACGCGCAGCGTCACCCCGCATCATTCCTGGCCGGCAGCCGCGCCCACACGCGGAACCCGCCCAGCGGCCGCGGCCCGGCCGCGAACTCACCGCCATAGAGGGCGACCCGCTCGCGCATCCCGACCAGCCCATGCCCGCCGGTCACGACCGCAGCACCCCGCCCGACCCCGTCATCGGTCACCTCGATCTCCACCTCGCCCCTCCCATAGACGATCTGGACCCGGGCCTGGTCGGTGCCCGCGTGTTTCACTACGTTGGTCAACGCCTCCTGCGCGATCCGATATCCCGCCAGATCCATCGCGGGCGGCAGGTCCCATGGCTCCCCCTTGAACCGGAGCTCGACCCGCAGCCCGGCCCGCCCGGTCCGCTCCGCCAGCAGTGCCAGGTCGGCCAAGCCCGGCGTGGCCAGGAACTCTTCGGCCGTCTCCTCCGGGGTCTCCTCACGCAGCACGCCCAGCAGCCCGCGCATCTCGCGGAGCGCGGCCCTGCTGGTCGTCTCGATCGCGGCGAGCGCCTTGGCCGACTCCTCCGGGCGCACACCGATCACATGGTGCCCGACGCCTGCCTGCACCGCGATGACGCTCATGCTGTGCGCCACCACGTCGTGCAGTTCGCGGGCGATCCGCATCCGCTCCTGGGTGACCGTGTGCAGGGCCTCGTCGATGCGGGCCTGCGCGCGGCGCTCGGCCTGCGCGTGCAGCCCCCGCTCGTACTCCCGCTGGGTGCGCAGCATGAACCCGGTCGCCCAGAAGGCGAGGAGCACCGTGCTCTGCCCGAACCACAGGTCCCGCCAGGCCGCTCCGAACGACAGCGACGCGTGCGAGCCGGCCGGCCCCGCGAGCGCATACCCGAACCCCGCCAGCAGCTCAGCGGCGATCAGCCCGCCCACGGCCGCCCTGCGCGGCCGGGCCACCGCCACCAGGTAGAGCGCCAGCGCCACGGGAATCAACGCGAACTTGACGAAGCCGTAAGGCGCCAGCCCCAGGAAACCCGCCAGCGACATCCCGAGCGCGACGAGCGGCCGCAGGCGCCGGATCGCCACCGAGCCGGCCGACACCGTGAGCAGCACGTAGAAGAGCTGGGGCGACAGACCGCTCCGGCCCAGATGGGCATCGGCGGGACGGCCGAACACCACGAGCGTCCCGCTGAGCAGCACGTCGACGGCGACGAGTCGCGGGTACGTCAGACGCTTCAGGAGCAGGGGGCGGGGACTCACCTCACGACGATAACCCTCGATGCGTCACGTGCCGTCCTGCTGTGGTCGGAGACCGCTGCTCCCCCTCCAGGCTGATCCGCGCTCCGCCCACGGTCTAAGCCGCACTCCGTTGCTGCGACGCCGGCCGGAGCCGCAGGTGTGGTCCACGGCCCGATTCGCTCCACCTCCCCGGTCCGGCACCGTAGAGCGGTCACGAAACGCGGCCCGGGCACTCGAGGAGGTCAGGTAGTGGCTGTTGGAATTTTTACCGGGATCGGGAGATTTGCGGTCAGGTTCCGGTGGCTGGTCGTCGTCGCGTGGATCGTGGCGGTGTTCGCCATCCCCAGGGCGCTGCCGTCCCTCTCGAGTGTCACGCAGAATAACAACACCGGCTTCCTGTCGGCGAGCGCGCCGAGCGTGCACGCCTCGAATCTGGCGTCGGTCTTCCAGCCGGCGAACCAGGATCAGGTCCAGGTGATCGCGTACCGCTCCGGCGGCCAGCTGACCACGGCCGACATCACCGCGCTCGGCCATATGGCGTCAGAGTTCCGCGGGGTGACCGGCGTGACCGCCGTCAAGGATCTCGGCCGGTCGGCCAGCGGCAGCGCCGAGCAGTTCGAGGTGCTGTACGACGGCCAGGTGGTCCACCGCGACTCGGGCCTCGTCGACAGCCTGCGCGCCACCATCAGCGGCGCGGGGCTGCCGTCCGGCGTCGCCGCGCACCTCGCCGGCGCCGTCGCGATCAGCGTGGACCAGTCGAAGCAGTCCGGCTCGAACGGCAGCGCGGTCCTGGTGCTGTCTCTGGTATTCATCCTGGCCCTGCTGCTGCTGGTCTTCCGGGCGCTGCTGGCGCCGTTCGTCACGGTGGTCCCGGCGTTCGGTGTTCAGGCGATCGCCGGGCCGGTGATCGCCGAGCTGGTCACGCACGGTCTCAAGGTCTCCAGCCTCACCCAGCTGATACTCGAGGTGCTGGTGATCGGCGCCGGCACCGACTACGGCCTGTTCCTGGTCTTCCGGGTGCGAGAGAACCTGCGCGACGGCCTGGACAAGCGGGAGGCCGTCGTCCAGGCCGTCGCGCGGGTCGGCGAGTCGATCACGTTCTCGGGGTTCACCGTCATCGCCGCGCTGCTCTCGCTGCTGGCCGCGTCGTTCGGGATCTACTCCAGCCTCGGCATTCCGCTGGCCATCGCCATCGGCATCATGCTCATCGCCGGGCTGACGCTGCTTCCCGCAGTGCTGGTCATCCTCGGCCGCGCCGTCTTCTGGCCCTCCAAGCCGCGTCCGGGGCAGCGCAAGACGGGCGCGTGGGGCACGCTCGCCGCTCGCATCGTGCACCGCCCCGCCGCGGTCCTCGCCATGGGCGTCGTCCTGTTCGGCGCGCTGGCGCTCGGAACGCTCGGTTACAAGTCCGAGGGCGTGTCCAAAGGCATCGCGCCGCCGGCCGGCAGCGACTCGGCCGCCGGCACCGCCGCGCAGGCGAGGTACTTCCCGAAGGTGTCGGCCAACCCGACGCTGCTGGTCTACAAGATGGGCACGGCAGTCTGGACCAACGCCACGCCGCTGGCCCGGGGCCAGCAGCAGCTGACGTCGAGCACGATCGCGGGCACGCCGTCGCAGTTCACGACCGTTGCCGGTCCGCTCGACCCGGCCGGACAGGCCCTGACGGCGGCCCAGCTCGAGTCGCTCCACGCGACGCTCGGCAACCCGGACGCGCTGCCGGCCGTGGAGCCCGTCGGCAGCACAGTGCCACCCGCGACCTACCGCGCTTACCGGGCGACCGCCCAGTACATCAGCTCCGACGGGCTCACCGTGCTGTACGCGGTCGGCCTGAAGGCCGGCGACCCGGACGGCACGCCCGCGCTGGACGCGGTGCCGGCGATGAGAACGCAGGCCACGGCGGTCGCCACCGAGATCGGCGCCACCGACTCCGGTGTCGCCGGCGACGCGGCCGGCCTGTATGACGTCAGCAGCGGGTCCAACCATGATCTGCAAACCGTGATCCCGATCGCCATCGTGGTCATCGGCTTGCTGCTCGCACTGGTCATGCGCAGCCTGGTGGCGCCGCTGTACCTGATCCTCTCGGTCGGCATCTCGTACCTGGCGGCGCTCGGCCTGGCCGTGCTCATCTTCCCAGGCGGCCTGACGTTCATCCTGCCGTTCCTGATGTTCGTGTTCCTGCTGGCGCTAGGCGAGGACTACAACATCCTCGTGATGACCCGCATCCGCGAGGAGGCCCACCACCTGTCGCTCCGGCAGGCCGTCAGTAAAGCGCTGGGCGCCACTGGCACGACCGTCACGTCGGCTGGTCTCGTGCTCGCCGGCACATTCGCGGTGTTCGCCCTCGCCGGAGGCTCGAAGAGCGGCAGCAACGCGTTCCAGGAAATCGGCTTCGGCCTGGCCGCCGGCATCGTGATGGACACGTTCCTCGTCCGCACGCTGCTGGTGCCCTCGACCGTGGTCCTGCTCGGCCGCTGGAACTGGTGGCCCTCCCGGCTGACCGTCCATCACGACTCGCTGGACCGGACTGAGCCGAACGCCGACCACGCAGAGATCGGACTGTCCGGAGCGGACTGTCCGGAGCACAACGAAATGAGAGGGAAATGACCAGAATGCGATACCTACTGTGGGGTCGGCGGCGGGCGGCCATCTTGTCGGCGGTGATCGGCGGGGTCGCGGCGACCGGGGTGGTGGCGGCCGGGGTGGTGGCGGCGCCGGTGCCGGCCCAGGCCCAGCCGGACCCGCTCTACCGGTTCGAGCACCAGACCATCGCCTGGCACGACTGCCGGACCAATCCGAACGACCCGATCGGCGCGCAACTGGTCGCCGTGGGCGCGCTGTGCGGCGAGATGACGGTCCCGCTGGACTACCGCCATCCAAATGGCCGGACCATCTCGATCGCCGTGGACCGGCGGCCAGCCACCGGCACCGCGCACAAGCTGGGCACGCTGGTCGTCAACGACGGCGGGCCGGACGCGTCCCGCATTGCGGTCGCCGACGTGCAGTCCGGGGTGCCGGCGCTGGGCGCCCGGTACGACCTGGTGTCGTTCGATCCCCGGTTCTTCGGCCTCAGCACCCCGCTGAACTGCGGATGGCCCACCGACATCGCATCGCAGGGCCAGATCGCGACGCCGGACCGGACCGCGTTCGACGTGAATGTGGCCGCGTCCAGGCAGCTGGCATCCCTCTGCGCGCCGTACGCGGACGAGCTGCCGTTCGCGTCGACGCGCGATATCGCCCGTGACATGGACATCCTGCGCGCCGCGCTCGGTGAGCAGAAAGTCTCATATCTGGCCCCTTCCTACGGCGGGTATCTCGGCGCGGTCTATGTGCAGATGTTCGGCCGGCACGTCGACCGGATGGTGCTCGACAGCGCGCCCGACCCGAACACATTCGGACCCGAGTTCAACCGGGACCTGGCGTCGACGGACAGTGCCGGATTGGCCCACTGGGCCGGCTGGGCCGCCCAGCGCGACGCGCAACTCCACCTCGGCAACACGACCGCGAGCGTCCTTCACACCGTTTCAGTGATCTGGCACGCGGCCCGGCGACAGCCGCTTCGGGTCGGTAGCTTCGAGGTCACCGCCGACATGCTGCCCGGCATCATCGACCCCAGACACGCTACCGGCGCCGATGCGTTCTACCTGGTGTGGAGCGCCGAGGTCGGCGATCTGCTGGGCGCGGCCAACGGGATGACCGTCACACCGGTCCCGCAACTCGCCTCATATCTGAGCAGCTTCACCGACCCGACGGTCAGCGCGACCGATCACGGCAGCGCCAGCGCCGCCCTTGAGTGCGCGGATCGCGCGGCACCGCGGGATCCCGAGTTCTACTGGAACGACATCCAGGATCACCTGGCGACCGAACCGTTCTACGGGCCGTTGCGCCGCACCATCAATCCATGCGCGTTCTGGCCGGTCGCCCCGGCCGAGCCGCCGACCACGATCGACAACCACCATCCGTTGCTGATGGTCGGCGGGACCGGTGACCCGGCTGTGCCGTACGCCGGCCAGCTCGTCATGCACCAGGCCCTGCACGGCTCCCGCATGGTGACCCTCAACGGCGCCTTCGGCCACGTGCAGTACCTCAAGGCCGGCAACGCCTGCGTTGACACCACCGTCCAGGACTACCTGCTCGGCGGCCCCCTGCCCAGCCACGACCTCACCTGCCAAGTCGGCTGAGCCGCATCGGCTGAGCATAAGCCTCCGAGGACTTCCGCGGGCTGGTCCGTGCCCGTCCGTGGCCGCACGGACCGCGAAACCCGGCACCCACGGACGCACAAGCACCACCGTCCGTTCGTGATAAAGGTCTTTTTAAACGAACGGACGGTGGCTCAACACCTGAACCAGTTGCTCCACCAGGCGAAAGACGCGTTCGACCGGGCGTACTCCACCGCTGCTCAGGTCGCGGCGGCTGGACGGTCGGCCGATCCCACGAGCATGTGCTTTCTGGACCTTCCCGCGGTGCCGTCCCTGCTGATCTGGGCGGCTCCCGCGGCAGTGTAGGGGCTGGTCACGGACGCGATGCCGGGCAGCCCGGAGACCCGGGCGAGGGCCTTGGTGACGGGGTCGCGCACCTGCGGGGACCGGATGGTCGCGCCGCCGGCGGCCTGGATCACGACCTGGTCGGTCTCGCCGGCGGCGGCCGGGTAGTGCTGGGCCAGCAGGCTGACCGCGGCCTGGGAATCGGTGCCGGGCAGGCTGAGGCCGGAGTTGAAGGCGCCGCCCGCCGCGCGGGCGCGCCGAGCGCGGCGACCAGGAGCAGCAGCCAGGCGGCAAGGACGGTGCGCCGGCGCGTGAAGCACCAGCGGGCCAGTCGGGTCATGTTAACGGTCTCCTCGGGTGTGCTGTCGGCAAGACAGACACCCGGGCACCGGGAAACGGGGCGGTCTGTACCGCCCCGATCGTGGGGCGGGTGGTGTCAGTACAGGCGACCGGAGGGAAGGAACCAACCGATGGAAGGAACTCACCGTGACGGCGGACTTGACGGCCCGGGCCCGGGCCGGCGACCAGGAGGCGTTCCGGGAGCTTGTCGACCCCTACCGGCACGAGCTGCAGGTCCACTGCTACCGGATCCTCGGCTCGGCCCAGGACGCCGAGGACGCGCTCCAGGAGACGCTGCTGGCCGCCTGGCGCGGGCTGGCCGGCTTCGAAGGACGGGCCTCGGTCCGCACCTGGCTGTACCGGATCGCCACCAGCCGCTGCCTGAACACCCTGCGCGCCAGTAGCCGGAGGGTGACGATGGACGGCCCGCAGTCATGGCCCGACCCGCCCGAGCCGACCCGGCTGGGCGATGTGCCGTGGCTCGAGCCATATCCCGACCTGCTACTGGACCAGCTGACCGGCACCGAGCCGGGACCAGAGGCACGGTACGAGGCCACGGAGGCGATCTCCCTGGCGTTCATCACGGCGCTGCAACTGCTGCCGCCCCGCCAGCGCGCAGTCATCGTGCTGTGCGACGTGCTCGGCTTCAGCCGGGCCGAGACCGCGGGCATCCTCCAGGCCACGACCGAGTCGGTGGCCAGCGCGCTTAAGCGCGCGCGGGCGACCCTGGCGCGGCGGGCGGCGGACACGCCAGACCATGAACCACCGCCCGCGCCGGGCTCGCCGGCGGAGCGGGAACTGGTACGGCAGCTCACCGCGGCGTACGCGTCGGGCGACGTCAACGGCATCATCAGCCTGCTGGCCGAGGACGTGTGGCTGACGATGCCGCCCGCGCCCTTCGAGTACCAGGGCCGTGAGGTGGCCGGACGGGCGCTGTCCCTGCTGTTCGGCCGGGGGCTGCGCTACCGGCTCGTGGCCACCCGCGCGAACGGCCAGCCGGCGTTCGGCATCTACGTGCACGACCCCCGCTCCGCCGTCCTGCACGCGAGCGGCCTGATGGTTCTCGCCCTGTCCGGCCGCCAGGTCAGCGCGATCACCCGCTTCGACAACAGCAACCTGGCCCGCTTCGGCCTCCCGCGCACCCTCGACGCCTGACAAGCACGACCTAGTGCCCCGTCAAACACCCTCACCTGGAGTCAGCCATGCCCGAATCAGCCTCTCGTCCCGAACTGAGCCGCCGCCGGCTGCTGTCCGGCGCCGCGGCGATCCCCGCAGCCGCGGTGGTCGTGGCCGCGACGTCCCGTCCCGGTACCGCCGCCGCGGCCACGGCAGCAGCGGCCATGCCAGTAAGCGGCACCATGCTGCTCACCTGGCTGGGCCACTCATGCTTCCGCCTGGAGAAGGACGGCTTCGTCGCGGTCATCGACCCGGGCGTCGTCGCCCCGGCCAACGCCCTCGACGACGCGGACGCCGTGCTGATCAGCCACCAGCACGCCGACCACTTCCTGCCCAGCCTCATCGCGGGCCGGCTGAAGACCCGGCCCGGACTGCCGGTCTGGACCAACAAGGACGTCGCGGCGCTCCTGGACGGCTCCGGGGCCACGGTGCACGTGATCGGCCCGGGCGACGCGTTCACCGTGGGCGGGATCAAGGTCCACGGCCACGGCGAGTGGCACGCGCCCATCCACCCAGACGTCACCCGGGTACGAAACACCGGCTTCTTGTTCGAGGACCGGGTCTTCCATCCCGGCGACGCCTACACCGACCCGCACGCGCCCGTTGACCTGCTGTTCGTCCCCGAGTTCGGGCTCTTCACCAAGCTCGGGTACGCGATCGACTTCATCCGGCAGGTCAAGCCGAAGCAGGCATCCCCGGTCCACGACACCGGCCTGGACGCGACGGGCCTGGCCGGCGCCGACGGTTTCCTCGTCCAGGACCGGACGCCGCCCTTCGCCCCCGGCACCGGCTCACCGTTCGTCCGGCTGCCCAAGGGCACACCCGTCCACGTCTAGGCAGGCACGCCGGACCGCCTGTCCGCTGGCTCAGAACACGGCAGTCGGCCCGGCGGGACGCGGGTCGGGGGAGCGCTCGACCTCAGTCACACGGCCGGGCGCCGCCCCTCGGCAGACAGCCGGCGGCCGTGGGCCGCCGGGGCGGCCGGCCTGCTGACCGGCCTCGGCACCCACGGCGGCTACGGCCCGCACGTGGCGCCCGCGCTGGTGCTCATCGGCCTCGGTGTCGGCTGCGTCGTGACCCCGGCGTTCAGCCTCGGCCCGGTCGGCGCCCGCCCCGCCGACGCCGGGGTGGCCGCCGCCCTGGTCAACAGCAGCAACCAGGTCGGCGGCTCGCTGGGAGCCGCCCTGCTCAACACCATCGCCGCCAGTGCCGCCGCGAGCTACCTGACCAGCAATGCGTCGCACGTCAGCCAGCAGTCCGCCACCGTGCACGGTGACATCATCGCGTTTACCTTCCTGACCGCCCTGTTCGCGCTCGGCGCTGTCATCACCGCGCTGCTCCACCCTCGGCGCGCATAGCCCCTGCCAAGTCCTGCCACCGCGTCAGCGCACTGTCCTTGTCCCGCCGGACCTGACACCGTGGAAGGCTTGCCTCGTAAACGGCGCGAGGCTGGACGCGAGTCCGAACCCGGCGATGAGGAAGACGAGAACAGTCGGCAGGCATCCTGAAATGCCAGGTCAGACTCAATAAGCCGGGCAGGACGGTTAGCATGCCGCTCCCACCCTCGCCGTCCGTGCCCGTCCGTGGATTCCGCGGCCCCGGAACCAAGGATGCACGGACACATAGCGGACGGCCGTGGCCTGGAATCGCGCCTCGCAGCGCGTGCGCGCTGGTCAGCGAGGGGGTGCCTCGGGCGGAGCGAGCGTTCTGTAAAACCGTCGGCTCAGCCTACGTTGGTTCGAACCCAACACCTGCCACCACCTGCGAAAACGGCCCCTGGGCTGCGGAAACGCGGCCCGGGGGCCGTTTTCTTCTTGTCACGCCATGTATCAGGGTGTTTCACCACGGGCCGATGCGGCGCGGTGGTTACGGACATATAGCGGACGGGCGTCCGTGCCCCAGGACGGTCGGTGCACACCGTCGGCTGTCCACGGACGGCCACGGACGGGCTTGTCCGGGTGGGGCTTGGGCTTGACGTGCGCCGCTGAGTCGAGCGTGCATCCCTGTGTGTCCGCCTGCGGTCCTGCGGGGCTTCTCCGGGAGGCGGGCGGCCGGGAAGGCGGGTGCGCGGATGAGCGGGTCGGTGGTCCGGGAGAGCGTGACGGTGGCCGGGCGGCCAGAGCGGGCGCGGCTCGCTCGCGCGTTCGTAGGCTCCGTGCTTGGCCCCGGGCACCCGTGCGGGGATGAGGCCGCGCTGCTGGCAGGCGAGCTGTTCGGCAACAGCGTCCGGCACAGCCGGTCGGGTCGTCTCGGCGAGACGGTGACAGTAGCGGTCAAGGCCGGGAACGGTGTTGTCCGGGTCGAGGTCATCGACCGGAGCGGACCTGGAATGCCGAAACTCCAGCCTGCCGACCGCGATGCGGAAGGCGGCCGCGGGCTCCATCTCGTCGCGGGCCTCGCGGCACGGTGGGGGTGGCGGCGGCGCGGCGGACGGACGGTGACCTGGTTCGAACTGCGACCCGACTGACCTGGACTGTTGGAGTCATCAGGCTCTGGCAGTTGGCCCCGGGCTACTCCACCCTCTTGCGTTGGCTGTGCTGTACGGTCAAGCTGAGGTCTGTGGTACAGTTGTACCACGAGTATGACAAGAGTACCGGAGGGTTCGTGGACGGGACTGCTAACGGTCGGCGCTTCGCGGTGCTGTCCATTGATGGCGGGGGGGTGCGAGGGATCTTCGCTGCGGCCGTGCTGGCGAGCCTCGAGCGGGACACTGGCACGAGGATCGTTGAGCACTTCGATCTAGTGGTCGGGACGAGTACGGGCGGGATCATCGCGCTCGGGCTGGGAGCGGGGATGTCGCCGGAGGAGATCCTCGCGCTGTACATCGACAACGCGGACTCGATCTTCCCGGCGCGGCAGCGCAGTGTTCTGGCGAGGCCGCTCTCGCTCGTGCGCGCTAAGTACAAGGCGGACGGGCTCCGCCGGGTGGTGCAGCAGGTGTTCGGTGACACGCTGCTGTGCGAGAGCACGGTGCCGCTGGTGATCCCGTCGTACAACATCGGCGAGAACGCGGTGTACTTGTTCAAGACCCCGCACCACGAGCGGCTGCGGCGGGACTGGCGCGTGCCCATGTGGCAGGTCGCCATGGCGACCACGGCCGCGCCGACGTTCTTTCCCGCTTACTCACTGCCCGGCGACCATGTCCGCTTGGTGGACGGCGGCGTGTGGGCTAACAGCCCGTCGATGGTCGGAATCGTGGAAGCGGTGTCGATGTTCGGGCAGTCGCTGGATCAGATCCGGCTGCTCAGCCTGGGTACCACGGTGGCCGCCGGCTACCGGCAACGCAGCCTCGACCGCGGCGGCCTGATCCAGTGGATCCGTTCGCCGAATGTCGCCCAGGTGCTCCTAGCTGGCCAGAGCCAGGGTGCCTTTACCGCGTCCGAGCACCTGCTCGGGCGGGGCCGCGCCTTCCGGCTCAACCCGCCGGCTCCGGAGTCCCTCGCGAGGCTCGATGCCGCTGACGCCCGGGACCTCCTTGCGGCTGCGGCCCATCACAGCAGGGACTTCTGCCCGACGTTCGCGGCAGAGTTCGCCTCGCACCAGCGGGGACGTTACACCCCCTTGCGCACCAGGAAGGAAGTCGCCGCATGACCCGGTTCTCATCGCAGGCGCTCGACGAGCTCCTCGGTACTGGCATCCGCCAGCTTGACATCACGTCGGCCGAGCGCAGCCTCGCCGTCACCCGATACGGTGCGGTCGCCCGGTCACTGGCCGCGCACTGGAACACGGACCCGCATGACGGGCTGGTCTATCCCCAGGGATCGATGCGGCTAGGGACCATCACCCGCAACTTCCACCAGAACGATGAGATCGACATCGACCTGGTTGCACGGCGGGATCAGGCCAAGGAGTCGACCACCCAGGCCGACCTCAAGACGGACACCGGCCTAGGGCTGGAGAAGTTTGTCCTCGGCGAGCCTGAAGGCGACCCCACGCTTGATGAGGGCAAACGCTGCTGGACGCTGCACTATACCGGGTTTCACCTCGACGTGCTTCCCGCCCTGCCCAACCTGACCGCGTCCTCCGACTCGGCCATCATCATCACCGACAAGGAGATGCTCCGCTGGCAGTTCTCCAACCCGGTCGCGTACGCGGACTGGTTCCACGGCGTAATGGCAAAGGAGATCGAGGAAAAGCTCAAGATCATCGCTAAGCGCACGTCAATCGAGGAAGTTCCGGACTGGCAGGTGAAGACGACGCTGCAGCAGACCGTTCAGGCCCTCAAGCGGCACCGCGACATCTACTTCACCGAGAACCTCGACCAGCGCCCGGCCTCGATCGTAATCACCACGCTGGCCGCTCATGCCTACCGCGGCGGTGGCGACCTGTACGAGGTGCTCGACGACATCACCGACCGGATGCCGGGCTTCGTCCAGCGCGACGGGCAGGGCTATGTCGTCGCAAACCCGGTCGAGCCCAAGGAGAACTTCGTCGATCGGTGGAAAGGGAAGCCGGAGCGCGCCGTGGCGTTCTTCCGGTGGATAGAGCAGGCCAAGGCCGACTTCGACGGGCTGTCTCGTGCAGGCGGCGGACTTGACACCGTGATCCGGAAGATGGCAGACGTGCTCGGCGAGGGCCCTGCCCGGAATGCCAGCCAGGGCATGTCGCGCGGCATCGTGGAGACCAGGCGCCGGGGCCAGCTCAGCTACAAGGCAGGCACGGGAATCTTGGCCGGCACCTCGGTCACCGGGACGCGGCGCGTCACGCGCGACCACGACTTCCACGGCCATCATGGCGCCCGCCCGTAGGCTCACGATCGCCCAGCAGGCACTCGGGCTGCGATCGGTCTTCCCTGACAGCCGACCGGTGATCGGGCGCGACCGGCTGTGCTGGACGGGACGACTACAGCCTTGTGAGCTATCACGTATCTACACCGTCAAGATCATCTATACGGTCGGGCGCTACCCGGTCACCCGGATCCTCGACCCGCAGCTGTCCGCGACCGAGACGGGATTCCTGCCCCACACCTACAACGATCAGAGCCTCTGCCTGCACGACGCCGGGCAGTGGGCCGAGCACATGCTGATAGTCGACACGATTGTCCCGTGGACTGCCGAATGGCTACTGCACTATGAGATATGGGTAGCGACCGGGGAATGGCTCGGTGACCAGGACCCAGGTGCAGAGCTTCCCAGCCACTACGACGACCTCCCTGCCCTGTAACGCACTGAAGGGCAAGCATCCAGGCGGCGCTTGGCAACACCAGCGCTGTGACGCTGGGCCGTACACCACGCGGCCGGCGAGGATAGATACGATAACCCGAACCTCAAAGGGATTCGGAATGAGCGATCCGCACACACCAGAACTAAGCGGCGCGCTGAAGGCAGAGCGGCGCAAGCGCAGGCTGTCGCTGCGCGAAGTCAGCTACGAGACGGGCGTCTCCGTCAACACCCTCTCCCGGGTTGAGCGCGGATACCTGCCTGACCTGAAGAACTACCAGCGCATCATCGACTGGCTTGGAGTACCAGCCGACACCTTCCTTGATACCAGCGAGCCGGAAGGCCTCGCGGGAACCCTGGACATCGTGGCACGGCGTTTCCGCGCCGACCCCGACCTGACCCCCGAAGCAGCCGAGAAGCTCACCTCACTCGTCCAGGACATGTACAGCCAGCTCGTCTCCGAGCGGCCTCGCCTCGCCGCTCACATGCGCTCAGCGCAAACCTTCACCCCCGCGGTCGGCGGCCTGTTGGCCGAGATCTTGAGCGACATGCAGGCCACGCTCGAAAACGAGGAGAGCCGCTGAGCATGCGCCGGGGCTTCAAGGCGGAGGCAGAGCGCCTCGCCGCGCAAGTGCGAACCGAGCTGGGCCTGGGGCTCTACAGGCCCATGGATATCAAGGCGCTCGCGCGTCACGTCGGAGCACAGCTACGAGCGGCTGACGAGCTAGCCAGCCTCGCCAAGCTAGAAGAACTCGAAGCCCTGCAACCGGGCGCATTTTCCGCCTGCACCTTCGACTTCGGAGCCCGCAAGGTCATCGTCGTCAGTCCCCTCGCAACCGAGCAGCGACGGCGCAGCGACGCCAGCCACGAGGCATCCCACCTCCTCCTCGACCACAAGGTCCGGGAAGTCGAGCAGCTCGGCGGCCTTTCGTTCTTCACCTGCGACCCCGACGAGGAACAGGAAGCAAACTGGCTCGCCGGCTGCCTCCTCCTGCCCCGCGATCTGCTCGTGCGATCACTCAAGAGAGGTCTGGACGCAGCAGCCATCGCCGAGGCCAACACGGTCAGCCTCCAGATGGCCAACTTCCGGCTCCGGGCAACTGGCGCCGAGCGGCAGGCAGCAGCATCCTACCGCTAGAGGCACTGCCCAACGGCGTTGGCTTCGTAGTCGGACATTGCACGCCAGGCATTGAACGCCCCACGCCGACATGCAGCTTTATTTTGGTCCTCGAACGGCGGTCGCGGAGCGGATCGCGGCCTTGATGATCTGCCCGGCCTGCTCGATGGTCCTGAGCTCAAAGCTGAGATACCCGGGTGGCTTCCTCGCTGCCGTACGCCTTGTGCAGCGGTATTACGTCTGCCTCGGCCAGTTCGCGCAGTACGACCATTGCCCCGGCGATTCTCACAGGGTGCACGCAGGGCCTCTCCGGTCAATCCGCGCGGGAGCGCGGAGTGGCTTGACGAGCACGTCGAACAGCGGTGATCCGGGGAGCGGGTTGCGCTTCTGGGCCACCTTGCGCCAGCCCCACTTGCGATAGGCAGCCTGGGCGGGCGCGGCGGCTGGCAGGACGGTCAGTGTTGCGCGTTCTTCGGTGCGGTCTTTCAGCAGCAGGTCGTGCATGGCCTGGGCGATGTGCTGCCGCCTCCATGGCGCGCGGACGAGCATTTCGACCAGAGCGAAGGTGCGGCCGGGCCGTTCGGTGGTGACCTCGGCTGGCAGTGCAGTGGTGAGGTTTTGCCACCAGGGGGCGGATGGCCGCAGCGTGACGCCGAAGGCGGCGCCTGCCAGCTCGTGGCCGTCGCGGGCCTCGACCAGGGCAAAGCCGTCCTGGCGGTGCTGGACCTCGAAGCGGTCGGCGAACAAGGCGGCGTGGTCATCGCCCCACTGATAGGGCGGCTCGGCGTAGACCTCGCGGTACAGGGCGCGGAGTTCGCCGAGGTGATTGGCGGCGTCGTCTCCGTCGATCATCTGGAACGTGATGTGCCCGGCTGGCATCACAGTTCCCCGAGCCGGGCTGGCGCGGTCTTGCGGATGTAGTCCCGTGCCTGCTCGCGGAACCGGCTGACTTCGGGTACGTCGGGGTGCCGTCCGGTCAGGTCGCGGCAGAAGCGGGTGATCCAGTTGATGATGAGGGAGGACCGGGTGTCCGCGGCGAGGTGGACGGCGTGCGTACCGACTGCGGCGGATTCGGCGGGCTCGCGCTGGGCGAGGCGGACCTTGGCGAGCCGGATCTCATCGAAGATACGGCTGCGGACATACCCTTCGGCCCGGTTCTGGCGGGCGCGCAGGGAGTGGACCTCGGCTTTGGTGGCGTAGTGCTGCCACCGGGACCGGTCATCAGCGTGGAGCGCCAGCTCGATATAGGTGTTGGCGGCCAGGCAGTCCACTTCGGCCTGGTTCATGTAGTGAATCCAGTCCGGGGCGGGCTCGTGCCGGGGTGCTTCCTCATAGACAGCGACGCAGGTCTGGGCCGAGCGGTCGGCGTTGCCGGTCTCGTGTTCCCCGAGCTGGGCGTAGGCGCGGGATTCCAGGCCGAGCAGTTCGGCGCGGACCAGGCTGCTGGCCTGGCGCGGCAGGCTGTACAGCGCGGTGCGCACCATGGTCAGGCTGTCCTCGTACTGGCCCAGCGCGGTGGAAAGCTGCGTCATGTCACCGATGATCTTGGCCCCCAGATCGGGGCAGGAACCCTCGCGGCAGGCGTGCAGGGCCAGCAGGTAGTACCGCTGAGCGACCCCGAAGAACCCCTGATCGTAGGCCATCCAGCCGCTGAGTTGCGCAAGTTCCGCGGTGACCTGGAACAACCGCCTGGCGATCGCGGGCGGGTTGTGTTCTGCGAGGCTTTCCGCGACGGCGTTGAGCTGCCCGACGACGGCCTTGCGGCGCAGGCCGCCCGCGCCGGAGGCATCCCAGCGGCGGAACACGGTGACGGCCTGCTCAAGCTCGCTTACTTCGTCGGCGCCGACCTCGGGCGGGCTGCCGGCTAGCAGCGCGAGCAAGGCGGCCCACTGGCGCACCGGGCGCAGCAGCGCTGTCCCGGTGATGATCGCCAGGTCAGCTAGGGCCTCGCGCCTGCTGGCGATGTCATGTGCGGAGAAGCCTTCCATGATCCGCACCGTATAGGCGGTCGAGAGCGAGAAGTCCAGCGGGACGGATGTGACCAGCGTAAAGCCGTCTCGTTCGCCGGGCACATCGGCGACATCGGCCAGCAGCTCGTTCAGTTCCCCGGCGGTGAGCTGCAAGACCTCGATGAGGCGAGGGCGAACATATGGCTGCGGTTCGGTCTCGGCCCGTTCCCAGCGGATGACCGTGGTGCGCTCGCAGCCGACCCGTTCGGCCAGTCCCTCCTGCGTGAAGCCCAGCGCCTTACGGCGCTGGATCAGCCGCAGCCGCTTGAACGCCACGCCCTGTCCTCCTTCGCTTACGCACAAGATAGCCGGTCACGGTCGTCGCAGGGCAGGCCAGCGGCCGGATGCAACATTTCTGCCACATGGCTGCCACCAGCTCGCGCTGTTACCCGTCACCGGTTCCGGATTGGCTAGAGGGCGCGAAGCGCCCGCGAACAGGAAGGGCCAAAGGACCATGAGCAATGGCGGCGGCGGATCGCACACAGCGGTCCAGGAAGAGCGGGAAAAGGCCATGGCCGAGAGTGATGAGATGCCCGGTGAGGTGGATTTCACTACGCCTAATGTCGCCCGCATGTACGACTATTACCTGGGCGGCAAAGACAATTACCCGCCAGACCGGGAAGCCGCCCGGCTCGTGCTCGGGGCAGCACCGGACGTGCCCCTGGCGGCGCTGGAGAACCGCGAGTTCCTCAAGCGCGCCATGCGGTTCCTGGCGCGGGAGCAAGGCATCGGCCAGTTCGTGGACATCGGGCCGGGTCTGCCGACCCAGGGAAACGTGCATCAGCTAGCGCACCAGCACGATCCTGGCGCGCATGTCGTCTACGTCGACAACGACGCCGTCGTGCTCGCACACGCCAGATCCCTGCTCCACGGCGTGCCAGGCGTCACCATCATCCCCGGCGACCTGCGGGAACCTGAGCCGACCCTGGCTGACCCGGAACTCCGGGCGCTGATCGACTTCTTCCAGCCGGTCGGGCTGTGCATGACCTTGGTGCTCCACTTCCTGCCGCCCGATGATGACCCCTACGGCGTGGTAGCCAGGTTCAGGGACGCGCTATGCCCGGGAAGCTACCTGGTGCTCTCCCACGTCACGGGGGACGGCCGGGAAACAGGCACGCTCACCGACATCGGTGACGTCTACCAGAACGCGAACGCCCCGCTGATCATGCGGACACGCGACCAGGTGACAGCATTCTTTAACGGCTTGGAGCTTATTGAGCCTGGAGTCGTATTCCTGTCGCAATGGCGGCCGACCGGAGAGTACTTCGCGCAAGGCGGAACACAGTGGGGATATTGCGGCGTCGGGAAGAAGCCTTGACGACCGTGAATCGAGCGCCGCAAGCATGTAACCGCCCGATGCGTCCCGCGTAACTGTCACTGACCTGAAAGGAGAGCCTGACGGTGAGCCAGGCCAATGCCGGGACCGTACCGCAGGTGTCGGTCACGGCCCGGCGAAAAGGGTTCAAGGCCGAGCTGGACGCCTTGCGGGAGCGGATGCGCGCCTTGGGGTTCAGCTATGACGAGATCGCCGCCGAGATCGGCCGCCGCTACCGGCTGCGCCCGCGCGAGGCGTACCGGCTGGCCTGGGGGTGGTCGCTGGAGCAGGCGGCGGCCCGGTTCAACGACCGTGCCGCCAGGGCCGACGCCGACCCGGAGGCCCGTGCCAGCATGACCGGCTCGCGGCTGTGCGAGTACGAGAAGTGGCCGCGCAGCACGCGCAAGCCATCGGTGTACGTGCTGGTCATGCTCGGGGAAATCTATGAGACGGACGTGCTGTGCCTGCTGGACCTGGCTGATCATGAGAGCCTGCCGCAGCAGGACCGGCTGGTGCTGATGCGCCGGCCGCGTGCCGCGACCCCGTTCGGGGAGAAGGTGGTCGCGCTGATGGAGGCCCGGGGCCTGTCGGCAGCGGAGACCGCGCGGCGGGTCGCGTGCAGCGCAGGCTACCTGTGCAACGTGATCCACGGCCGCAAGCGGCCCTCGCGGCGGGTGGCGGCCCGGCTGGATGACCTGCTGGAGGCGGGCGGGGAACTGGCCGCGCTCGCCGAGAGCACCGAGGTCGTGACCGATGACGGCGAGCCGGCGCCACGGCGGGATCTGCCCGGCCAGGTCAGCGAGTCCCCGGCGGTGGTGACCAATGGCCTGTCGCTGTCGCTGCCGTATGTCCCGGGCCGGCTGGTGATCGAGGTGTCCGGCCCGGCCGGGAACACCGGCCAGGTCGCGGACGGCGCTGACCGCGAGATCACCAGCGGGCGGCTGGCCCTGGTCCGCGACGCCAGGACAGCGGGGGCGGAGGTGAGCGGCGGATGACCATATCGGCCGTGAACGGCTGCGGAGGGGCCGCTGATCATGCCCGGCCGGGAGACCTGATCCGCCTGGTCGCGGACGGCCTGACCGGCTACGGCCTGGATGTCCACCTGTCCGGCCCTGAAGGGGATGCCGGGCTCGACATCACCTGCGCGGTAGGGCAGTGTCGGCTGTCGGTCAATGACTGGGCGTATACCGAGCTGGACTACAGCACCCGCTCCCGCGATGCGGCCGACCCCAAGCTCATTGCCGACCTTGCCACGGCGCTGCTGACCGGCCGCGCGGAACAGTATCCGCGCCTGGCAGGCGGACCCCGGCGGGGTGGCATCACCTTCAAGGGCATCGTCGGCCTGGAGCTGAAGGCCAGAGGGCTGGATGTGGAGCTGGAGGTCTACGCCGACGAGGACTACTTCGAGGTGGACGCCGAGATCGCCGTCACCGTGCCCGGCAGCCACGACGACGCGAAGGTCTGGGTGACCGACGACGGCTGCCTGACTTGGACCCGCGATTACTGGGACCAGGAGGCCGTCATCGTGTTCGAGCCGGACTTGTGCGGGCGGATCACCGACCCGGCCAGTGTGGCCGCCTCGGTGGCGGAGACGATTACGCGGGCCATGTCGTACCTGCGTGAGGGCGGGCAGGCATGAGCAGCGCGGATGATCTGACCTTTGACCACCTCGTCGCGGTGCCCGCCGGTAGCGGTGATCACCCGCTGCGCAGGTTGCGCCGTCGGCGCGGGCTGACTCAGGTTGAGCTGGCCGGGCTGGCGGGGCTGTCCTACTCTTACATCTCCATGATCGAGACCGGGCAGCGGACGCTCACCCGGCTCGACTACATCACCGCCGTGGCCGCCGCGCTGCGGGTCTCCCCGGCCGAGCTGGCACCAGGCACCGTCCCCGCCTCGGCCGGATCGGGACAGCCAGCCCCGTCCTTCCCGGCAGTGCGGGACGAGATCACCGTGACCCGCCACGCCCGCCTGGCCCGGGAGTTCATGGCGCATGTCGCTCGTGGTGACACCTACGCAGCCGGGAAGTGGCTGCGCCGTGCCGCCCGCGACCCGAGCGTGAGCCCCTGGCTCCTGCTCGACCTGGTCGCCACGCACGACGCGGGCACGCCAAGGCCGCGCTCACGTCCGCGCGGGGACCGCGCGAGCAAGGGCCGCCATGACGAACACCAGGCAGTCCACGCACGCGGGACGCCGTAGGGAGCACGGTCATGAACGGCACGACGAGCCCCGGCCGGGAATCGGCTGCGAGTGGATACGCTCGCCGTGCCGCGACCCAGGCAACGCCCGGCAGTTACCGCAGATCCTCTGCCCACGCTGCGGAACCGGCCCGGCCCGCGCCGTTCGCGGCCGGGTGGCCGTTGCAGAGCTTCCTCGAACTCGGCGCACTTCCTGGCGCGGTGCCCTGCGCCCGCCTGCACACCCGCCAGGTGCTGTGGGAATGGCGCCTGGCCGCGCTCAGCGAAGCGGCTGAGCTGCTGGTTTCCGAGCTGGTCACCAATGCGATGCAGGTCTCTCGCGCCACGGCGCAGGACACGCCGCCGCCGGTCCGGCTGTGGCTCGTATCGGACAAGACGCAGGTCGTGATTCTGATCTGGGACGCCAGCCCGCTGCCTCCCGTTCCTGTGGATGCCGGCGAGGATGCCGAGACCGGCCGCGGCCTGCTGCTGGTCGAGGCGGTCAGCCAGCGCTGGGGACACTTTGGCCACGACGGCGGGGGCAAGGTCGTGTGGGCCGTCGTGTCCGGAACCGGGCACTTCCCGGGATCGGCCTGAGTCCCTGGCAAGCCCCCGCGCAGTCAGCCTTGCCCCGGTGTGGCTGCGCGGGCCTCGTGACGGGGGGTGCCGCGCCTGTAGCACGGCACCCCCGACTCGCCATCCCCGCGGACGGGCCTGAGAAGCACCGGCATCGGTTCAGAGCGTGCTGGTACATGCCAGCCCGAGGTCGGTGAGCCCTTCGGAGCGGCACAGGCGGTCGGATGCGCCGCCGGTCTCGGTTTGCAGGAGCTGGTAGGCGGCCTGGTGCTGCTGCCCCCACCGCATGGCAGCCCGCCACAGGCAGCGCCCGAGGCCCAGGCCGCGGTACTCAGGCAGCACGCCGAAGTACTGCGGCAGCAGCCGAGCGACCCCGTGGCTGTCCAGCATGATCTCCATCGGCCCGATCGCCCCGGCGATCCTCCCGTCCCGCTGGCAGATGAGCACCGGGCCGGTGCCGCCGTGCTCGCGGATGCGGGCATCAAGGAACGCGAAGCCCTCGGCGGCCAGCTTCTCCGCGAACACGCGGAACGTCGCGCGCACCGGCCCGGGGACCTCATCGAGCGGGACAACACCAGACGCAGGACCGGGGACGTGATCGCCGGGGCCGAAAGTGCGCATCTGGATGCGAGTGCAGTCGGCGACGGGATCGGGGTCGCTGCCCGGCGGCAGGAACCAGACGAGCCGCCCCTTCCCGGCGTCGTGCCGCTCGCACAACTGCCTGCCCAGCTCGGCGGCCCGGCTCAGCGCGCCGCGCGGGTCCCGGGTGTAGAGGTGGACCTTGACGCACTGGCGGCGGGCGCTGAATGTCGGGAGCAGGACCAGGCCGGGTTCTTGGGTGATGGCGGCGGTGAGCACCTGCTCGTCCTTGCGGGCGGCCCAGCGGCGGTCCTTGTCGTGCGGCAGGAACCGGCCGGTCCCGGCGATCTCGATCACGTCATCGAACAGCCTTACGGTGACGGTCCCTGGGTGGGCGGGGCCGAGGGTGGGCACGTACAGGACGGTGATCAATGGTTCCAGCCAGTCCCACCGGATGCCCATGGTGGCACGATACTCGTGCGGCACACGGGAAAGCGGGTCCTAGCGCACGACACGCCGGGACCCGCTCCGAGCAGCCGGTGCAGGGCTTCAGGACTAGCCGGGCGGCCCGGTCAGTGGGGGTTGTCGTCGCTTGCGCTGCACGAGCACTTCGATGACTCCATGAGCTGTTCCAGTTCGACCATCACCGGGACGGTGACCTCCGGTACCGGCTCCTCGGCCGGGCGGGTCGGGTAGAGCGTGACGGGTACTGCGGTCATGCGGACCTCCTGTTGGTGTCTCCGTGCTGGCAGTAGAAAGTGAGCGGGGCCTTGGCCTCCTGGTACTGCTTAGCCAGCGGCCGGCACACCCGGCACGTGCCGGCGAGCTGGCAGCCGGAGCAGCCCCCGGTGCGGAGCATGAGCTTGTCGGCGATGCCGCCGAGGCGGCGCAGGCCATCCAGGCCCTCGCGCATCAGGTCGATCTGGTCATCGCGGCCGACCTTGCAGATCGAGATCAGGCCGTGCGGGTCGGCGTGGAAGAAGGTGTGGCCGGCGTTGCAGCCGGTGAACGCCTGGCGGGTGCGCAGGTGCTCGGCCGACTGGGCCAGCAGCGACTCGCCGCCGCCGTAGATCGTCGGCGTCATGTTCGTGTAGATGTTGTGCGGCACGCCCCATTGCTCGGCCAGGGCCACCATTGCCGCCGTCTCGGCCGCGGAGACGTCAGTGACCACGATGTTCAGCAGCACCGGCAGCCCGGCCCCGGTCGCGGCGGCGATGCCCCGGCGGAACGCCTTGTAGGAGCCGCGCCGCTGGGTGAGCCCGTCATAGGCCGCCTCGGTCGCCCCGTACAGGCTGATCACCAGCCGGTACGGCGGCAGAGTCGTGAACAGCTCCAGCAGATCGGGCCGCCACAGCCGGGAGCCGTTGGTGGAGATCGTGAGCATCATGCCCAGCTCGAACGCGAGCCGGTAGGCGTCGGTGAAGTGCTTGTCGATGGTCGGCTCGCCGCCGGTGATCTGGAGCCAGACCACGCCCGCGTCCCGCATCATGCGCAGCAGCCGGGCCTTCTCGGCCCAGGGGAGCCCGGCGAACTCCTTCAGGCCCAGGTAGCAGTGCGAGCAGGCGTAATTGCAGCCGAGATTGATCTCCCAGCTCGCCCGCCCGTACCCGAACTCTGACTCCTCGCGGACCAGCACCCGCCCGCGCATCGCCCCTGTAGCCGGAAGGTTCACGCCCCAGCGCTGGCGGGCCAGCCCGGCCAGCCACGGCGGGTAGGAGCCGTCGGCTGCTGCGGCCTGGGCGAGCTGGTCGAAGTGGCTACGCGGGAGCTGCACCCCTTCGGTGCTGCCGGGCCGCAGCAGCAGGTGGCGGCCGAGAAACGGCGCGGCGAGAAGGTCATGGGGCATCCGGGCCTCCACTACAAGGAGTAAAAGTACCGTTTGCCCCGGTAACCGCCATGATGAGCCCGGTAACGGCTTTGCGCAAGACCTGAACGCCGCCCAGTTCCTCCCCCGGCAAGCGCCTCCCGCAGCCCATCCGCTGCTGGCCTGCCCGTTTACCCTCATGGCTAGATTTCCCTTACCGGAGGCGCTGCAAATGCCACTGACACGGAACCCCGCAGCGGCCTCCAGCTCGCGGAGTAACAGTGGCAGACCCTGTTGCCAGCCGGTCCCATGCGGTCTGCCCACCGCGAGGCGGCGCGGGTGGACGGCAGCCGTCCCGTGGCGGCCCCGGGCCTGCGGGGCGGGCTTGGTCGGGGCCTGCTGCCCTTGTGCGGGCCTCACGGGGCAGGGCGGGACTTGGTGGGCCGGGGAACGATGCCGCGGCGAGGTGGGCCGCCGCGCGGCACGTGGCGCGGGGCATGGTCTCGTCTTCGCCGTCCGGCGGCGGGGACGGCCCGTCCCAGGCCCGGGATGGGGCGCCGCCTGGTCAGGTGGCCGGGCGTTCTATGACCGGGTCCGCGCCGGGTTGCCGGGCCGGCGCGTCCGCAGCCAGAGTCGCCGACGGGCAGGCCAGGAACCGGTCAGGCCGCAGCCAGGCAGGGCAGGGGAGCGGCCAGGCTACGGTAGCCTCGCGCACCGGCGACCGTTCCGCACCGTCAGCTAATTTGTATACCATTCCGCCGCTTAGGAAAGGAATACCCCGGCGGAGGAAAAGGCGCAGGACGTGGCGATAATAAACCTTCCTGCGGACTCCCAGACTTAATTACGTGCACAGCTCGTAAAACAAATGATCGTTGGCGGGGCGGACGCGCAGGCTCGTACGTTAACGCATGATCTCTTGCCTGTGGCGGTGCAGCCAAGGCAGTGACGGGTCATGATCTGCTGGTCCGCAGGTGCGTGCTGTGCCCGTGGTGCGAGGGTGTGCAGTCAGGCAGGGGCGCGTGCGCAGGGCGGCGGGCGGCGCGGAAAGGCGGGCGCGGCCGGCGGGAAAAGTGAGAGGGCGGACGGCAATCGAGGCCGCAGTGCGGCGTTACTGAATGCGCGGGAATTTATGCAGGAACTGGCTAATCCGAGGCGGAAGTCGGCCTCCGCCCGCAACACCGGTCACCGCTGGCGTGGCGGCCTCGCCGGCGGGCAGCCAGATTGTTTCGCTCCGACTCAGGCCCGGTGAGCGACGCCGCCGGCCCGGGTTCCGGTGCGGAAACCGCGGGCTTGTCTTTGGCCGGGGGAAGGCACCGGCGGACGGGTGCACGGGTTCCCTGCAACGCCGTTAGCCGATCGTTTCCCCGATCCAATACCCGATCCATTCGTAGTCGTTTCAGAGAAACGACCCCCATGCGGGGGAGCAGGCGCATCTTCGATATCAACGGCGAGTACGCGAACGACAACCCTCAGAACCGATCAGTCCGCACCGCTAATCCTGATGTTTGCGACGTCTACGCGCTGAAACAGCGGTCCAGCACGCCGTCTAAGCCTCTCCGCATCAACTTCTACGAGAACCCGGCACCTGGAATCGAGATTCTCGGCTCGATGCTGGAGCAGGACAGCCGTAAATCCATCTACATCGAGAGGTTCGCCAGCGTAGCCCTGCCTTCAATCGAGGATACGACCCAAGAGAAGGATATATCGACTAAGAACAGGGGAATTCGCAGGATACAGGCGTACTGGGCCATCCTCCGCGAGGCCGGGTTCACGCCAGACGAGAGACGGCTGGGGAATCTTGCTGGAGGGTTCCGGGTATCGTCGGGTGTGGGGGTATTCGACCCGCACTTCAATCAGGCCTTCCGTGCGAACGTACACGGCAAGGGGCGGGAGCCTGATCCTCCGCGGTCGCTAGACGATCTGGTGTCTGAGCTGAAAGCAGTCATCAAGTACAGCCGGGATCAGCCAGAGAATGATGAGGTGAAGAAGGCGTTCAGGCCCGATGACTGGGCGCTGTTCGACTTCCTTGTCCCCGTGGGACGGACGAGCGCCGGACCTGGGGTGGTGAGCCGCTACAGGGTCCTTCATGATCCAGCGGCGACCGACTTTGAGGCCGAGATAATTTACGCGCTCGACCAAGGCCGCACGGTCATACTCGATCTGGGTAACGCCAACGACAAGATCCGGTCGTTCTTCGCCGACATGTTGTCCCGTGCCGTATTTCGGCATCAAGAGGACAAATTTAGCGATGATAAGCTAGGTGAGCATTTTATCCAGCTCTACTTCGAGGAAGCCCACAACCTGTTCCCGGCGACGGCGAAGGATTTGACCGGGGTATACGCCCGGTTCGCCAAGGAAGGTGCGAAGTTCCACATCGGGATGACGTACTCTACGCAGTCGCCCTCGACGATCTACGGCGAGTTGCTGGCCCAGACCGAGAACTTCTTCATTGGGCACCTGTCGTCGTCGCAAGAGACCAGTGCGCTCGTTAAGCTGCAGCGTGCGTTCTCCGGTGTCGAGGAGGAGATTATGCGGTCCCGGACCCCTGGCTACATGCGCATGCTCACCCAGTCACACCGGTTCGTCATCCCAGTCCAGGCGAGGCTGTTCGAGGCCGGGAGAGGTGCGTGACGTGCCGTATCAGGGAGGGCAGCGCCTTACCTCAACAGAGCGCGCCAGCAAGCTCGGCCACCTGGAGGTCGTCAGTAGCCCGTTCGTGCGGGACCTCATCGACCAGTTTGAGTACCCGCCGCCTGCGGAGGCGGACCCAGGCAAGGACATCTGGCAGGAGTTCGACTCCGATGGCGTCGATCCGCTGACCATCGTCCTCGCTGTTGACGGCTCGTGCCAGACCGTGAAGTCCGAAGGCTACCCGGTTCGTTCACTCTCCTTCGTCAAGACAGCGCTCGTACGGATCGACCGTCGGCAACTTGAGAAGATCGACCGGGACATGCCACATCCAGTCCTGATGAAGGCGCTCATGGCCGAGTCTGCCCTGCAGGCATCCACTGTCCTGCCCTTGCGCAACGTCAGGGTCTCAGGCATCTCTAACTACGACCTGGTCCGCAGCATCGTTCGCGACTCGCTCCAGATTGACACCGATGGCCTCGCTCACCAGACCCTGAAGTGGCTTGCCTATCGCAAGTGGAAGCCAGAGCTCCGATCCCCATCGCCGGAGTTCCGCTGTCCCCACTGCCCAGAAGACTGCAGCGGGCTGCCGTACGACGCAGACGCCGGGACATGCGAGCACTGCGGAGAAGAGGTGTACCTCTCCGACATGATCGGATTCCACCTTGAGATGGGTGAAGACCAGGCCCCCGACAGCGTCGCGACAGCGTACATGCTTATTCACGAGACGCTGCTGCTGTTCTCCGTCGTCCGTCACTTCTGGGATCGCGGCGATCAGGCATCGCTTCGGAACATCCTCCTCATCAAGGACGGTCCGCTAACCCTGCGGGGTCAGTACTCCAAGCTGGTCGACAACATCCGTGATCTGCTTGCCTTCGCCCGAGACCGCGGATGCCCCATCCATATCATCGGGCAGGAGAAGACGGGCCGGTTCGTTGATCATCTCGATGAGATCCAACGATTCACCCAACCCAAGGAGCACGGCGATCTCCCGCGCTTTGCTGTCCTGTCGCATCGGTATATCCGTCAGGAAGTGGACCACGCGCCGGAACGAGTAAATCCGTATGGCCTCAAGACGAACTACGGCGAGAAGGTACTGGTCAAGCTCGACCCTTACACACATATGGTCCTGTCTGTACCCACTGGCGAGTACCAGCCGGATCCAGACTTCCCCGCGGGGGCAGCCGATCTCATCGGACTCGACCGGATACTCGCGACGCTGCCGTCGCTCCTCAGTCATCAGCATGAGGGCGCACTGTTTCCCGTCACGCTCGCTAATGGCGTAGCGTCACTTTCGTCTTATCCCTCCGCCGCGATTCTGAAGGTCTTCGCAGGGCTGTAGCCCGGCGATTCAGGCTGCCCGACCCGCCGCCACAAGCGCGAGTCCGACGGGGTGGATACGGCGTCGCCGTCCCGCTCAAGATCTATGCCCCCTGCATCGGCGGCCAAGATGACGTCGCCACGCACTACCGACGCCCGCTCCGGGTCCAGCGAAGGAGACGGCAACGGCGAGTCGGCAGCCTGAAATGGCAGGTCAGAGGCAAGAAGCCTCGCAGGACGGTCAGCACACCGCTTCCACCGTCCCGTCCGTGGCCGTGTGCGCCTCCGTCCGTGGCTCGCACGGCCCCGGAACCCGGGATGCACGGACACATAGCGGACGGCGGCGGTCCGCAATCGCGACTCGAAGCGCGTACGCGCTGGTCCGCGGGGGGTGACTCGGGCGGAGCGAGCGGGCTGTAAAACCGTCGGCTCAGCCTACGTTGGTTCGAACCCAACACCTGCCACCACCTGGTAAAACGGCCCGCTAGCTGGGATGTCTCGGCGATGCGGGCCATTTCCTTCTCGTCACGCCGTGTATCAAGGCGTGCCACTGCGGGTCGATGAGTTGCCGTGCCCACGGACGTATAGCGGACGGCGTCCGGGTCGGTCGCGCGGTCGGTGTAACCGTCGGCTTTCCACGGACGGCCACGGACGGGCGTCCCGATCGTCGTGGATCGTATCGTCCGGTAGCGTGAGGTGCCGTCCGATAGATCGTGATGGTGATCGAATCTCGGCGGACCCACGACCTGAACATTGGTGGCGAGGTGTGTCAGAAACCGGGGTCGGCCTGACAGATAGAGAGTGTGAGCATCACTTCCAGCGTGGTCCCTGCGGCCCAGCCATCTCGTCTCTAAGGTCGCGCGTTGTCGCTGGCCTGCCGACGCGCGAGCTGCTCGAGCTCGCGGTGGAATCGGGCTACACCGGGCCCCCGTGGGAGGAGCTGGCACGTCGTCTGATCGCGCGAGCGCTTGCTGATCTTGAGCAGTCCATCCACAGCGGGAGCATTTATCAGCGCTGCCGCCGGGTTCGGCTCGGGATCCCTCAGAGACGGGAGCTGCAGCGGCGGCCACTGGCCGGGGACATCGCGGCGGAGGCCGTGGAGGATTGCCTCGAACGGTTCAAGGCTCAGGTACTGCCCCGAGGCGAGTGGGATCCGGACCGCGGTGTGTCCCTAGAGGACTTTTTCGCCGCATGCTGCATTCCGCACGTCGCGAACCGGTGGCGCTGGCACCTTCGTCAGCTCCCCCCCCAGTTTGGTCGAGCTCGGGGCGCTCGACGAACCCGGCCAGGTCGGCGTTCTCGCGCTGGTCGCCGCCGACCCAGTCTCGGATCCCGCCGTGGTGGTCGAGGCTCGTGACCTCCTGGCTCGGACCCTGGCTTCGATGAGCCCCGCTGTCGGCGTGGCCTTGGTGCTGGATGAGCAGGGGTGGAGCCGGGCTGAGATAGCCCAGATGCTCGGCATCGGCCGGAACGCGCTTGATGTCCGGATGAGCAGGGCCCGGAAGGGCGCGCAAGCAAGGAGAACATGGTGACCAAGGAGAACAGTCCCGAGCCGGACGTGTTGCTCATCGACGGGGCGGACGCGCCGATCCGGTCGCTCAGCGAGGACCGGCTGGGCCGCCGGAAATTCGCCCAGGCGCTGGCCGCTGAAGTCGTGGCCGCGCCCGTGGCCCGCGGTTACGTTATGGGACTGACCGGCCCCTGGGGGTCGGGAAAGACGTCCATCCTCAATATGACCGTGTCGATGCTCTCGGCGATCAAGCTGTCGTAGTCCAGTTCAACCCGTGGATGTTCTCCGGTACTGAGGCTCTGGTCAGCTCGTTCTTCGCGGAGATAAGCAAGCAACTCGCCAAGAAGGAGACAAAGCTCAAGGACATCGCGGGCAAGCTCGCGGCCTACGGGAAGGTCCTGTCACCGCTCGCCGCTGTTTTCGGCGCGGGCGGAGCCGTCCAGGGCGCGGCCAGCATCTTGCAGGCGCTCTCGGCGGCACCATCGGTGTTCGAGCAGCACGAGGAGCTGCGGGCCTTGCTCGGCAAGCTGGACAAGCGCCTCGTTGTGGTCGTCGACGATGTCGACCGTCTTCGCCCCGCCGAGGTTCTCGATATCGTCCGCCTGGTCCGCCTCGTCGGTGATTTCCCCAACACCTTTTACCTGCTGGCCTTCGACCGCCATCGTGTCGAGGAGTGTCTCGGCGAAGGCGATACCGGCAGGGGACGTGCGTATCTCGAGAAGATCGTGCAGGTTACCCACGACGTCCCGGCCGCCCGGCAACCAGATGTGACCACTATGTTCCTCGCCGGCCTTGGCCCGATGCTCGACAACCTGCCGATGGGGCCGTTCGACCGAAATGACTGGGAGAACATCCTCGCGCTTATCATCCGGCCCCTTCTCGTGACGCCGCGCCAGGTCCAGCGGCTGTTGGGCTCGCTGTCGATGACGATGCGGCTGATCGATGACGAGATTGCCGTCGCGGACCTGGTTGGTATCGAGGCGGTCCGGGTCCTTCACCCGGCTCTGTTCGAGGCCCTTGTCTCGGTCGCCGGATACCTGTCGGCGACCACCGGTATCGCTGAACAGGGCGGATACCAGCGTGGCCGCAACCCTGCGGACAGCCCGATCGCCCCCGTGCACGCTGCTGCCCCCGGACTCGCCGAGGACGTGTGCCGCTGGCTGTTCCCGGCCGCACGCCGCTACTTCGAGAACACCCACTATGGGTCAGAGTGGGAAATCAGGTGGAGGCGACAGCGCAAGATCGCGAGCTCAGCCGTCTTCCGCTTCTACCTCGAGCGGCAGCTTCCCGACGGCGTGGTACCGGCACGCGCCGTGGAGGACGCACTGTCCCGCCTCGCTGACCATGACGAACTCCGCCAATTCCTCGCCCCATGGTCCCCCGGCGAGCTCCTGGATCTCCTCGAGCGGATGACCCCGGCAATCGAGGAACTTCCCGTCAATGACGACGCCATGGACGACGATCCGGCCCGCATTGCGCTTCCCGTCTTGCTGGACCTCCTCCCGAGGCTCCCTGAGGACCTCGGCGCATTCCTCCCGCACGGGTCAATGTTCCTGATGAGGATCGCACTGCGGCTCCTGCAGCGGATTCCCGGCGAGAGTACCCGGGCCGCCGTCATCCGCGGTGTCCTCGATGACACCCGCACACTCAGCGGCCGCCTGGTCCTGCTACGAGTCGCCGGGCATCGCGAGGACATCGGCGCTGGCCTCATCGACGCCGCTGTCGCCACCGAGCTCGAACGCGAGCTGCGTAGCACGCTCATTACCCAACCGCCGGGCGACTTCGCAGTCCAGGACCGCATCGCCCGCCTCGCAGATCTCATGGCCGAGACCGAGGACGGAAAGGCCGCGCTACGCGTCCTGGCTGAGGACAACCAGGTCATGCTGTCCCTCCTCCTCGAATGCAGCGGCGAGACACGTGGCCGGGAACTCGGTGCCGTCGCTGTCGAGGTGACAAAAGTACTCCAATGGGACCGGCTTGCAGGATGGCTCGGCGAGGACATGCTCGTACGGCGAATCGCCGAGGTGTTCTCCGCAGTTGCGGACGACGGCATGGAGATCTCCGAGGAGGGACACGCGGTCCTGGACCTCGCCGGCGACTACGCCACCGGTAACCGGCCTCAGACGTCATGGGAACGGCTGGCGCGAAAGCACCAGGTGGCGGATACCACCGCTCCTCTCATAGCGGATGATGAGGGCATCGGTCCGGCCAACGAGGTTTCGGTACTCAACCCTTCGCACACTGGCCCGGGCTCTGAACGGAACGATGGATGACACAGCTTACGGCTCAGCCGCACCGTCACCTGGTTTGAGCTGCGGCACGGCTGAAGCTCCTCGTCGTCTGCAGGCTGGTCCTGATGGCAAGGTCAGGCGTGCCGGGTCAATGGGAGGTACACGCCAGGTAAGTGTCAGGTCTACGCGAGGTACATCACTGACTTGACTGGCCGCACGTCCTGGGTGACGATGCATGAGAATGTTTCCCAACAATTCGAGCATGGAGGATCTCTCAATGCACGTACGGTTTCTCGGCAGGGACCCGGACTCCCAGGAGGGACAGTCGCCGACGCTGTTCGCGACTGACCGGACAGACCGCAGGACCTATATAGTCCAGGGATGGGCCGTCACCGACTCGGTTGCGCTGGCGGAACTGGGCGACATCCCGCCCGGTGAGGCCGTGATCGAGGTTCCCGCCGATGTTCTGCGGTTCGCGGAGGAGGTCCGCTGAGCCTGCTCATCGGTGAGGAGTTCTCCCAGCTCTTCCGCACGTTCGAGCATACGGCGTTCCGTATGGAGACACGAGACGACTACTACTCGCCCAACGAGACGAGAGCGCTAGCCGAGTTCGTCGCGGGAGAGCCGGTTGACATGGGCTGGTTCCAGAACTGGCTCTCGATGATCCGTGCGGCAACCGCCGAGGGACGCCGGTTCTCACGTGTCCGGGTGGTCACGATGCCGATGACCGATTACAGCCGCTTCGGCGTGTACTGCTCGCAGTTCACCGGCGAGGCCGGGGAGGAGATCCGCTACCTGACCCGGGATCAGGCCAGCGACCTGCCGGACTATGATTACTGGCTGTTCGATTCGCGGCTGCTGGTCAGGATGCACTTCGATGCTGGGGAGCATTTCCTCGGCGGCGAGATCGTCCGCGATCCGGCGGTGATCGTGCAGCACGGATACTGGCGAGATGCTGCCTGGCATCGCGCGGTTCGACGGGATGACTTTGCCTCCGAGCAGAACGAGCAGCGTCCTCAGCGTTCATGAGGCACGCCATGCGCTGGGACAGCGGCTCCGCGAGATTCGCCAGCAGGCCGGGCTGACCGGTCGGCAGGTCGCGGAGTCGCTGTCCTGGCCTGCGTCGAAAGTCTCCAAGCTGGAAAACGGCCGGCAGACGCCGACCGACGAGGACATCCGCGGCTGGGCCGGGATAACCCATGCCGAGGCTGAGACCGATTCGCTGCTGGCATCGCTGCATACCCTCGAAGTGCAGCACGCTGAGTGGCAGCGCCAGCTCAAGACGGGACTGCGCCCGCACCAGGATGAGATCGCCGGCCTGGACGCGAGAACGCGCCTGTTCCGGGCGTTCGAGCCCACGTTCATTCCCGGGCTGCTCCAGACAGCGGAATACGCGCGAGCCCGGTTCGCGCAGAGCATCACCGTCCTCAAAGTGCCCAACGACATCGATGAGGCGGTACACGCCCGGGTGCGGCGGCAGGACATGCTATACCGGCAGGACAAGCGCTTCCATTTCGTCTTGACCGAGGCCACGCTTCGGTACCGGCTGTGCCCACCCGAGGTGATGCTCGGGCAGCTGGACCGGCTGATCTCGTTCGCGGCACTGCCGAACGTGCGGCTGGGCATCATCGGGTTCCAGACCGCCTACGTGGTCGCACCGGCCCACGGGTTCTGGCTGCTGGACAGCGACAGGGTGATGGTCGAGACTTTCTCGGCAGAGCTGAACCTCGCCCAGCCGCAGGAGATCGAGCTGTACAGCGGCATCTTCGACCAGATGGCTGGCGTAGCGAGTTACGGGCGGGCGGCCCGCGCGATCGTGACCTCCGTCATCGACGATCTTGCGCCAGAATCCCCCGAGGATGTCTCCTGATTTTCGTGAAACCCCGATGGAGAAAGTAATTCTAGCAACTATAAGAAACTTTCTGCTGAAACCGTCACCGCGGTCTTACTCTCCCAGTTAGGCGCCCCCGCAAGGATCCGGGCGTTCCGGGAGGGTGAGAGTGAGTACGTTCGTCCCGCTGCTGGACCGCGCTCAGGCGGAGCGCCTGCCGGCACGTGCCCGCGAGGTAGTCGAGTACCGCAAGAGCGGGCTGAGTCTGAACCATATCCAGGGATGCCCGCTGGACTGCGCGTACTGCATCCGGCACACATACGGCCTGTGGGACCAGCGGCAGCCTCGTGCCCTGATGCCCGACGCCGAGGCGGTGGACCGGCTGGTCAGTCATCGCTATTTCCGGGCGCACGTCACGCCGGTGCAGATCCTCAACCGGGCGACGGACCCGTTCCTGCCCGCTGTCCGGCCGCACACGCTGGCGGTGCTGGCTGATCTCGACGGCCGGGGCCTGCGGAACCACGTCCTGGTGATCACCCGGCACCAGATGAAGGCCGGCGATATCGCCCGGCTGAATCAGCTCGCGAATCTCAAGGTGACGCTGCTGTTCACCTATTCCGGTATCGACGACAAGCGGATCGAGCCCTACCCGTCACACGTGGCAGCCGGCTCGCTGAAGCTGATGAGCGCGCCCAGCCGCCGCCGGTACCGGACCATCTTGTACTGGCGTCCGCTGGTACCGGGCCTGAACGACAGCGTCGAGCACCTGGCGCGGGCGCATGCGCTGAGTGTACTGGCCGACGCCACGGTGTTTACCGGCTTGTTCTACCGGGACCAGATCGCGCAGTACTACCGGGCGAACGGGCTGCCCGAGCCCTACGATTCCACGGCGCGCCGCAAGATCGTGCCCGAGACACTCGAGCAGCGGGTGCTGGCGGCATTCGCCGACTCCGGGTCGCTGTTCCGCAAGACCTCCTGCGCCGTTTCGTACGCACACGGCCTGCCTGATTACAACGGCCACTACGGCGTGCGGGAGCTGTGCGACGTCTGCCCTGCCAGCCAGGTTAGCCTGTGCCGCAGCGTGCATCAGGTACCCACGGCGGACCAGATCTACCGGGCCGCCCGCGCGTTGCCGGAAACAGCAGGCATGCGGGTAGTAGATGTCAGTGAGCGGGCGGCGGTCGTTTCCGGGCTGGATGACGAGCAGCCGCGCTACTACCTGCAGCACGCGCTCGGCTTCCAGGTACACGACGTGCGGCACCCGCACCACCAGTACCGTCATGGCCGCGCCGACACCGGATGGAAGGAAACGCCCTGATGGCTGACTGGACGAACCTGAGCTATGCCGTGACCGACGTCGAAGGCAACGGCCAGCAGCCGCCCGACCTGGTGGAGGTGGCCGTCCTGCCGATCGAGGACGGCAGCATCGGAGACCCCGTGAGCTGGCTGGTCAGGCCACCTAGGCCGATCACGAGGTACGCCACGCGCATCCACGGGATAACGGGCGCAGACGTCGCCGGCGCTCCTCCGTTCGGTGAGATCAGGCACGAAGTACATGCAGCACTTGTCGGCCGGGCGATCGTCGCGCATAACGCGCACGTGGACATAGCCGTCCTTGGGCGTGAGCTAGGTGACTGGGATGCCCCTGAGGTCTTCGACACGCTCAAGCTCGCTCGGCGGCTGCTCCCCAGCCAGCCGAGCTACAAGCTCGGCGCGCTGGTCAAGGCGCTGGGACTGGACCACGAGATACCCCCCGGCATGGTCCCGCACCGGGGCGCCTACGACGTGCTGGTCACGGCACGCCTGTTCACCCGGCTCGCCTCCGGCCACGACATAATGCCGGTCACGCTCGAAGAACTTCGCGGCTCAGCGCCGAACCGGAACCCAGGAGACAGCCATGAGACTGCGACCCTTTTCTAGCCAGCAGCGCGGCATGTTCATCAGCGTTGACGGCCCGAGCGGAGCGGGTAAATCAACCATCGTCCGTCACCTGGCACAGATGCTCGTAGCAGCCGGAGAGAACGTCCACATAACCGCCGAGCCGTCAGACGGGCCAATCGGAGTGCTCTGCCGCGAGCTGACCGAATCAGTTACCGGCCACGCCCTCGCCTGCCTGTATGCGTCCGATCGCTATCACCACCTGCAAGCCGAGGTACGTCCGCACACAGAGCGCGGAGAAACGGTGATCAGCGACCGGTACATACCGTCCGGCCTGGTCATGCAGCGCTTCGACGGCATTGACCCGGCCTTCCTTTGGCTGCTCAACGCCGAAGCCGACCGCCCCGACCTCACCGTCATCCTTGAGGCCGACCCGGAAGTCATCGCCGAGAGGCTAGCCGCGCGGGGTCCGCACAACCGCTTCCAGCTAACCCCGGGAAGCAGCCATGCAGAAGCCCATTTCTACCGGCAGGCGACCGAACGACTGATACAGGTCGGCTTTGACGTACTGCGCGTTGACTGCAACGAACGGCCAGCCGAGCAAACCGCGGCATTCATCCGCGACAAGCTCCTGAGCTTCTTCGCGACCTCAGCTACCGGAGAGAGGTGACACGATGCCCGCCGACGGATCGCATCCCGACCAGATACACGACCGGGCAGAGCCATACGCCCGCAGTCTCCCGGCGGATGCGGGGGAGCGGTCACGGCATCACCATCCGAATCTGCCGAGTCTCACGACCTTGCCTGGCATGATGCCTGGCCAGCGCTCCGTGCACCGGGACGCGATCGGCAGCGGCCCCCGCGCCGGAAAGTCGACGCTGCCGCAAGGGGCACTTGTGATCCGCGTTCCCGATGTGCTCCCGCGCCCGGGCAGTGCGTGGTCTGCTCAAGCCACAGATGCCGGGGACACGGACGTCGCGTCCGGGCAGCTGCCGGTACGGTCACCAGGGCAGGTCGCTGCGGTACGCTCCGTGCCCGCCGATCTGGCGATGCTGCAGCGCGTGCTTGACGGTCTGGTGAGGCTGCCATGACACAGGCGACGCCCGGCGCGCGTTTCCAGGCACCCGAGTACAGGACCGATGGCGAGATCCTGCGCGAGACAGCCGAGCTTACCGAGCGCCTTGATGGCACGTTCCTGACCGGTGACCGGCGGCGCGAAGCCGAGGAACGGCTGCAGGCGCTTCGCGATGAGCAAGCCGCCCGGCGGCGCGCGAGATCCGGCAGGCCCCATGTGCCCAGCGACTAGGAACCATGACCGTACGCATCAGTACCGAGTTGTGCCTTAATTGCCAGCTCGCATCGATCTTGCCCGCGGGCAGCCGCGTGGCTGGTCCTGCTGCAATAATCGCATCCAGACCGTCGTACGGAAGCTGGTGGGACCACGGGCAACGATGAGGACACGAGAACAGGGGCGCACGACACGGAGCCGCGGTCGGCCGCTGTCACGTTTGTGACTACCGAGCATTTCACCCTCCAGGGAGCGCGGACCGCCGCAATCACCGAATCAACCAGCCGGGCAACGATCTTCATCGGCGCGGTGTCGGCCGGGATGGTCGCCCTCGGGCTGGTGGTAACTGCGACCCGTATCGGCACCGCGTTCTTTGCCTTCGGCCTGATCTTGCTCTCGTCGCTGGCCTTCGTCGGCTTCGTCACCTTCGACCGGGTGCTCCAGTCCGGGATCGAAGATCTCCAGTACGCGCAACGGATCGCGCGGCTCCGGGCCTACTACTTCGACTTCGCGCCCGAGCTGACCCATTACCTGGCCAGCGTCCCGCCCGCGCGGCGGCTGGCCATCCACGGCTTGCGCGGCGGGTACACCCAGGTCTTCCGGACGGTCGCCGGAATGATCGGCGTGGTCACCGCGGTTTTGACCGGCGCCGCGGCAGGCCTGCTCGCCACCATCGCCGCTGGTCACTCGGCGGTCGCCGGGTTCGTCACGGGTGTGGTGGTCGGCCTCGGGGCCTTGGTGGCACTGATGTGGTTTCAGTATGTGACCTGGGGACAAGCCAGCAAGCAGCGGCTCTTCGACGACGAGCAAGAAGAGCCGTAGGCAGGCTAGCGAGCAGCCGGACCGTGGATCGGTACCTGACATACGACCAGCGAGGAATCGCCCCCGCAGAGCCCCCGGATCGACACCCGCAGCTTTTCACCGCCGGGCCGTCAGATGGGCCACAAGCCACAGACCCGGCCAGTGTGGCCGCCTCGGTGGCGGACGGGGTGAGTCGAGGCGGGGCCGCGGACTGGTCCGGCGCAGCACGGCGACCTCGTGCCGCAGGACGAGTAACTCGGCGTCCCTGGATGCCGGGGACCGGCCGGGCAGGATCAGCCAGGCGCTGACCCGGACGAAGTTGAGATAGAGCAGGCGTACGGACACGGACCCTCATGATGGCCTGCCGCCGAGTCTCAGGGCTGGGCATTGCCGCAGCTCACAGGCTAAGCAGACTTCTGACACCCCACAGCCCCGCTGCCCAGGGATCGGCCGCGTTCACTCGCAGGTGGCGCGTACCGGGCCGGCGATGACGCCCTGTTCCATGGCGAGATAGGTACCTGAATTGTCTAGGGTCAGGCAGATCTGGCCGGCGGTGAACATATAGGTTCCGAGGCCGTGCCAGGTTCCACGGAAGTCAGCCTGCTGGACGGCCAGGTAGGCCAGTTGCGGTGCGGATGGGCTGCCGCCGTTGTTGATCGAATAGTGCGCGGTGCCACCGGAATGGCCGGACGGCGGTGGCGGGTAGTCCGCCCACAGCGTGCAGGTGGCGCGGCCGGAGAACGGCAGCGTGAAAATCCAGCTGAACTGGACCGCCTGGCTCATGCCGTTGCTGGCATATGGCGCCCACCAGATCTGGTCCTGGCACGTCGGCGCGCCCCACGGCGTGGGGTGGCTGCTCCGCCAGCCCTGCAACCGGGGGTCGCCGCTGGGCTGGATCGTGACCGACCGGTTCAGGTTGCCGCCGACGCAGGCGTAGGCGTCGTAGACCGGGTGCGCGGGCGGAGGGGGATCGAAACGATCGGGCACGATCTCCCAGACGGTGATGTGCACGGTGACCTGGTCAGGCTGGTTGGTGGTGTCGGTGTGCACGCCCGTGACGGAGACCAGGGCACGCCTGCCGCCTTTGGTCGTCAGGCACATACCGACGCCGGGCTTGACCGCGTCCGCCGTCAGCTGCTCGCCATAGGTGCCGTTCAGGCAGTCCGCATATCCCTGGCGCGTGCCGGTGAGCACGACCACGGAGGCGCTGTTCATGCTCATCAGAGTGTCCGCCGAGGGCGGGAAGCTGAGATCGTGTGCCGCGAGATCAGGCGCGAAACCCTTGTTCCAGTCCGGTCCCGGCGTGTCCAGGTCAAGGTACTGCCCCCTGACTATCGACACCGTCCCCATGCTGCGCACCGGGGGCGGCACCAGCGCCGCGTTGGATTGGCCTAGGCCTCTGGTCGCGGCGTTCGGCTGACTGGTCAGGGCGGTCGCCGGCTTGGCACCTGAACCGCCACGACCGCCGCCGGGCAGGACGTTGAACAGGACAACCACGGTGACCGAGACGAGCGCGGCCATGGCGCTGACGACCAGCCCGCGCCGTCGCCGCAGCGGCGCAGAAAGGCGGCCGGACACCAGCCGCGCGGTTCGGGATGGTTCGGCCAGCACGCCGGTTGGCATATCAGTCGGCACATCGGCTGATTCGTCGCCCGAGGATTGCGGGGACGCTGGGGGCCGGCCGGGATCGGTGGTGGGGCTCTGAGCCGGACCGCTGTCCGAGGAGCGGGCTACCTCCCACAGTTGCCGCCATTGCGCAGGATCGTGGCCGCAGCTTTGCACGAACGCGGCCAGAACCTCCCAGGACGGCACGCGCCGCCCGCTCTCGGCGTTGGACATGCTGGCCAGTGAGTAGCCGGACCGGGCTGCCAGCTCCCGCAGGGTCATGCCCCGTCCAGCCCGCAGGGCCCGGAGCCGCTTGGCCAGTTCAGCCCTCGGGCCGGTGGTATACAGCGGCTGTCGTTTACGCCCAGACACGACGAACTCCTTCTGATCTGGACTGATGCTGCCATTGTTCACCGTTGTTCACCGCCCTACCAGAGCCTGTTTACACCAGGCCGTGCGCCCGTTAGAACAATGGCACAATTATCCAGGAATGGGGAAGCCGTGCATACCGTGAAGCTGATACGACGTCGCAGGATGCGATCTCGCGTGGCGGCTGTCATTGGATCTTTGCTGTCATTGCTTGGTGTGTCCGCCGCCACGGCGGCCAGCGGGCCGGTGCCGTTCGCGGATACCGGGCAGGCCAAGGTGATGGTGACCGACCTGCTGCGGAACATGCGGGACAACGGGTACAACCATTGCCCCGGCTCGGCGAATGGCATGTATGTCAACTGGCGTTACGGCACGGTCCCGCTCCAGGTAAATTTCACCAGCGCCGGCACCACCGACCCGGACCCGTGCGACCGCCACGACCGGCTGACCGATCTGCGGTTCCTGCACAATCTCTTGCATTATCGGCGACTGTTCCCCGCCGACCGAGAATTCGACTCGGCCATTGCACAGTACACCGCTATTGTCAAGGCCGATTTCGCGGACGGTGCCGACGACCGCGGCTGGGTTTATTTCGAATTCGCCCAGTTGGCCACGCTTTCCCCGGACCCGTTCTTCGCCGGCGCCGCCGCCGGGCTGATCCGCAACTGGCTGGGCGGCCAGCCGGTGGCCGATCGGGGTGACTGGGCGGTCGAGCAGGCGGCGGCCATGATTTACCACGGCCGGCTGCGCCGCGACGACGCACTGGTACGGACCGGATTCAACCGGCTCGCCACCGCGTACCGGACCTACTACAACGCTCAGTACCACATGATTCTCTCGCAGGGGCAGGTCAAATCCGGTGAGGTCGGCCAGGAGATCGAGGATCTCCAGTGGGCCGGGCTTCCCGGCGCGGCCCGCGACCTGCTCAACGGCATTCAGTCGAGAATGTGGGACCACCAGCACGGCGGCTACATATTCGAGGTCGACTTCCGGACCACTCCGCCCACCTTCAATGCCACGACCAAGGAAACCGGCCGGCAGGCGGAAATGCTGGACGCGGCGCTCGTGGCCGGCGACCGGTGGCTCACCAGCACCATGCTCGCGCTGGTGACCGGCCCGATCTACTACCGGCCGGGCCACGGCGTCCTCTATGAGCAGGCACCGGACTGGTCCATCCGCACCACGCCGAACGGCCCGGAGAACTGGGTCACTACCGAGGCGATGGGCATCACGGCCAACTCCCTGCTGGCCGTCCTCGACCGACCGGACACCCGGTTCAGCGCTGCGTGAACTCGCGCGACGCGAATTGAACAGAACCCGAGTTGGGTCGGGTGCTTGTTTCATCATCCCATCCCCATGGAGGAAATCATGCAACTGCCCAGGCCAGTGAAGGGGTACCGCCGCATCGCGGTGATTGCCGTTCTCGCGGCCGCGTCGGGCGGCATTCTGGCGACGGCCAACTCCACCATCGCGTCGGCCGACGTCATCAATGGTTCATCAGTGGACGCGCTCACCGTCCCGGCAATCGCCGCGTTCAACGGCTCGCTGGCCGCGTGCTGGGTCAGCAACGGCGTGCTCAACGTCACCAGTCCGGGCGCCGGCCGGACGGGCCCGACCGGCATCGCCGCCAACGGCGGGTGCTCGATGGCCGGGTTCGGCGGCCAAGAGTACGTGGCCTGGACCGATCCCTCCTCCGGTGCGGTCGACTACGACACAGTTGATCAAACCACCGGAGGCGTCATCGACCCCATCTCCCTGTTCGGCGCCTTCTCGAACTTCGCGCCGGCGCTCGCGTCGTGGAACAACAACCTCTACATCGCGTGGACCGGAACCAACGGCAAGCTCAATGTCCGTGACATCACCACCAGCTTTCAGAAGAGTTTCGAGGCCAGTTCCGCGGCCCCCGCGCTCAACGGCGGCCCGGGCTACCTGGAAATCGCGTGGCTGGGGAGCACTAACACCCACCTCAACGTGGCGGCGCTGTCGAGCGGGCTGAGCGAGAACTGCAAGGAAACGTTCGCCAACGAGACCAGCGCGTTGTCTCCGGGCCTTACCACGTTGAACGGCAGGCCGTACCTGAGCTGGACCGGCCAGGACAGCCTGGGTCACATCAACCTGATCGCTGACAGCTCCGCCAGTAACGGCTGCGCATTCCCTAATTCATCGGGCAAGATCGGCGATGCCTACGAGTCCGTGAGCGCGCCGGGACTCAGCCAGTTCAATGGCGCCGTCTGGATAATCTGGGGCGGAATCGACAAGAATTCAACCCTCAACATTACAAAGTCGTAGCCCCGCACGTCCGATACGGCGGCAGCGGATAAGCGACACCTTCCCTCGGCTGCCGCCATCGACGTGAACTGTTTCTTCTGTACAGTTCGCAGACAAAGTATCGCCATCCTTTCCCGGATGCTGCTAATAAATGCAGGATGCTGCCATTCCTGCTCCGGCCTGGGCCCGCGATCGACCGGGCGCCCGTTGAAAGGTACGTCCCATGCGCCGTTCCATCCCATTCCTCGCGGCAGCGTGCGCGGCGATCGGCGCGTTGCTCGCGGCGATGCTTTCGGCCACTCCCGCTCTTGCGTTCCCTGGCGGCGCCCGGGGCGGGACCGTGGTGGTCCGGCAGTCGGCCAAGCCGCCACCTATGCCGGCCAAGCCGCCACCCATGAGCCTGCGTACCGTTGCGGTCACCCCGCTCCCGCTGGGCGATGAGGTGGTCACCGCCAGCGGGGACAGGGACGGCTGGCACCTGTACGCCGCCGCCTCGGGGGACGGGTGGCGGTGGCATCCGCTGGCCACGCTCGCGCCGGCTGGCGTGAACGTGAACGGGGAGCGGTGGATCGGGCGGCAGTGCCTGACCGGGGACGGGCGGTATGTGGTCGCGGTGATCGCTCCGTGGTCGGCGAACAACGACCCGGCCGGGATGGGCCGTGGCGGCCTGGCCTATTCAGTCGACGCGCACACCGGGGCGGTGCGCCCCCTGGCCGGCGGGGTATCGCTGCACTATTTCACTCCCTCGTGCGGTACCGGCAGCGCAGCGGCCCTGACCCGGTACCTGGGCAGTGACGAGCAGGCCACCCAGCTGGTGCGCGCGGATGCGGCCAGCGGCCGACTGGGGGTGACCGCGGTGCTGCCCGGTGAGGTGACCGGTGCGGTGCCCGTGGGCATGGCGGGGTTCGTCGCGGCGCGCGGCACCACAATCGAGCGCATCACATCGTCAGGGCGGGAGACGGTGCTGGCGCGGGTGGACGGGCAGCCGTTCGACCTGACCGCGAACGCCGCGGGCGGGGTGGACTTCCTGCTGGGTCGCGGCGGGGACCGCGCCACCGTGTGGCAGGCGACGTCGGCCGGCGTGCGGCAAGTCGGCACCGGGAGCTTCACCGACCTGGCGCTGTTCACCGGCCGCGGCGGGTACACGATCGCGGTCGGCGCCACGCGTGTGGACCCGGCCAGCGGGATCCGCGCCCTCGGCGCGCAGCCGGCGCCGGTCGAGGCGGTGTCCCTGGACGCGACCGCCGTCAGCGTCGCGGCTGCCACCGGGGCGCGGCCGGTCGCCGGACCGGCAGGGGCGGACCTGCCGCGCGCCCCGCTGCAGGTACGGCTGGCTGGCGCCGGGCCCTCCGGTCGGCGGCCAGGTTCCGGCGGGCCGACGGGTGTGCCGTGGGTGCCGGATGTGGCGGCCCCCGCGACGACCGCGCTGCCTCCCGTGATCGGCGTCGCAGGCGGGCGCTCGGCCCCGACTGCCGGCTTCGTGAGCACCTGCGCGGTGCCGCGCAACCATGTGGACCTGCAGGCGATGCAGCCGTCCCCGTCGATGGTGGACTGGGCGGCCAACCTGGCCGGGCAGCGGGCACTGTCCGGGACGGCCACGCGCCCGGCCGGGTTCGCCAACCTGGGCCTGCCCGCCTACGCGCCAGGCCAGGACTTCCCGATGCCCGCCCTGTCGGGTGCCGGCGGCAGCACGATTCCCCGCGAGGTGCTCGAGGGCATCTTCTCGCAGGAGTCCAATCTCATGCAGGCCACCTGGCATTCGATTGAAGGGGTGTCGGGTAACCCGCTGATCGCGGACTACTACGGGGCTGCCGGCGGCTACCAGGTCGGGGTGGCCACCCCGGACTGCGGGTACGGCATCGGGCAGGTGACCACCGGCATGACCGTCGGGGCGATGAACTACGACCTGCAACGCAAGGTCGCGGTGGACTACGCGGAGAACATCGCCGCCGCCGCGCAGATCCTGACCGGCAAGTGGAACGAGCTGATCGCGGCCGGGATCACCGCCAACAACAGCGACCCCGCGGTCCTGGAGAACTGGTACCTGGCCATCTGGGACTACAACAGCGGCCTGCATCCGAACACCGGCGGCCCCTGGGGCCTGGGCTGGGCCAACAACCCGGCCAACCCCGCCTATCCCTACAACCGTCACCCCTTCCTGCACCAGCAGCTGAGCGCTCTCCCGCTGAGCTGGCTGGTCACCTACGACGACGCCAAGACCCCCGGAAACTGGCCGTATCAGGAGAAGGTCTTCGGCTGGATGGAAGTCCCGCTCATCGACGCCACCACCGGCCTGTACTCCTACAGCGGCACCCTGGAATGGTCCCACGACGGAATCAACGACCAGCAGCTCAACCCGTTCGAGCTGGCCCGCCCTGACCTCATGGCCTTCTGCGACGTGGCCAAAAACCAGTGCGATCCCGCGACCGCACCCGGCGGGAACCCGTGCACCCTCTCCAGCCTGCAATGCTGGTGGCACTACCCGGCCAGCTGGTGCACCCTGCTGACCAACATCTGCCACGGCGGCTCGTGGACCGTCACCCCGGGCGCCGCCGAACCCGGGGCAGCCAACGACTACTACCCCTCGGTCTGCGACATCAACACCCAGGAAGTGCCACCCGGGTCCGCCATCGTCGACAGCCAGCCATCCGGGGTGAACCTGCAAGGATGCGACCCGGCCACCGAGAACTGGCACAGCACCGGCACCTTCGCCTTCACCTCCGGCGACCCCAACAACCCCGCGGCCCAGCAGACCGACATGGACCTGCATCAGCTCGGCACCGGGCTCGGCGGGCACATCTGGTTCACCCACACCAACGAGCCCACCGACCCGGCCGGCGCCTCCTACTGGGGCCTGACCGGCACCTGGACACCCGCCCTGCCCTCACTCGGGAACTACACCATCAAGGTCTTCATCCCCGCCGGCGGGGCGACTTCGGCACAGGCGAACTACTCGATCGATCCCGGCTACGGCAGCCCCTCTATCGTCGCCATCAACCAGGGCAGCTTCACCAACCAGTGGATCAGCCTGGGCACCTACTGGCTCGGCGAGCACGCCACGGTCTCGCTGACCAACCTGGGCACCACCGCCAGTGGCGATCTCGCCTTCTCCGGATTGGCCTTCGTGCCAGCGGCCGGCCCGGCCCCCTACGCGATCCTCGGCGACTCCTACTCCTCCGGAGAGGGCACCAGTAACTATGACGCCGACACCAACACCCCGTCAAACACGTGCCACCGCAGCCCCAGCGCGTTCGGCCGAGTGTACGCGGCCTCCTCGAGCGCGTTCGCAGGCGGCAATGTCGAGCACCTGGCGTGCAGCGGAGCGACGACGGCCAGCATCTTGACCACGGGCCTGTACAACGAGCCCCCGCAGGTCAGCGAGCTGCTGCCGAGTGCGCGGCTGGTGACCGTCACCATAGGGGGGAACGACGTCGGCTTCGCCGGGGTGCTCGCCCGCTGCGTTACACCGTTGCTGACCTGCGAGGACTATTACACCCAGGACGACTCCAACAACCTGGACGCCGCCATCGAGAACCTGCGTGGCACGCTCGCCGCGACCTACACCGCGATCAAGCAGAAGGCCCCGGCCGCAACCGTCATCGCGGTCACCTACCCCAACATCTTCGAGCCGGGCAGCAAGGGCGCCACCTGCGCGAGCATCGGCGCGATCGGCAGCGGCGATGTCGAGTGGCTGATACGGGAGACCTTCCACCTCGACGACGTCATCGAAGCCGCCGCGCGAGACGCCGGCATCCAGGTCCTTGATGAGCGCTACGCCTTCCTCGATCACGAGCTGTGCTCGGCCACCCCCTGGGTCAACGGCCTGTTCTCACAGCCGATCACCGACATCTCCGGGGCCTTCCATCCCAACGCCGCCGGCTACGCCGCGATCGCCGCCGACCTGAAAGGATCGCCGGTCGCGCCGGCGAGCCGCCCGGCGGCTACCTGGGGCGGCTGGCGCAACGCGGCCATGGCCGCCCGGATGCCCACGACCACGCGCGCCCTGCAAATGTTCAATAGGCTCCAGGTCGCGAACGCCTCCAACACGTCCTATTCGGCCACATACTTCGGGGGCTGGTCCACGGCGCCGCCCAGCGTCCGGGGATGCGACCGCCGCACCTACGTCCTGACCCGGGACGCCGACCCCGGCACGATCGTCCCTGCCCCCGGCAGCACCCCCGGCAGCATGTGCGCTATCGCCAGCGCCAGCTGGCAGAGTCCCTACGACGCCCCAGGCGGGCCGCTGGCCACCGTCAGCGGAGACCCCAGGCTGACGGGATCACCGGGCTCGCCGGTCGATATCGACCACGTCGTCTCCAAAAAGGACGCCTGGGTCAGCGGCGCCGACCAGTGGATCGGCACGGCGACGAACCCCAACGAGGAACGGACCGACTTCGCCAACGACGCCGACGGACTGGAACTGCTGACAGTGTCAGCCCGCGTCAACGGTAAAAAACTCGATAAGACTCCGGACCAGTGGCTGCCCGACAATTCCGACCCACCTGGAAACCCCGCATTCACCTGCGACTTCCTCAAAATGTACGTCGCGGTGAAGTGGCAATATCAGCTGACCATCACCCTGGGCGAATGGAACACCATCAACACTCGCCTCACCATAGCCGCATGCGGCCCCTGATCAAGAGAGGTCCTCTCATGCTTGCATCCCGCGTACGCAAGTGGCGCGCCGCAATCCTCCTGCCGGTGCTGACGGCATCAGCGTGTATCGGACTCACAGCAGCTCCGGCATTCGCGGACTATCCCACCGGCCACGACAATAGCACCAACCCAGCACACATGGGCCTGTGGACGCACGGTGACCCGAACACCGGACTTATCCCGGGCTCGACCAGCGACGGGTATTACTATCTGCGCGCACACTCGGGCGGCAATTTCGTCTGGTGTGAGGTCTACAGCGGCGGCAACTGGCAGATCCAGCTCATTCACGGCGGCGGCAACGCGCCGGTAGTGGCTCAGAAGGACTTCCACGGCACGGGCGGCCGGGTGAGTGTCACCGATGGTGTCGCCGGCGACGTATATGGCTGCCGCATCTCCAACATCTCACCGACCGTCGCCAACGGCGGTCAGGTCCAGAAGGACTACGCCGAACTGAACAGCGCTAACTCCAGCGATGTCATGACCACGGGTGACTGCGGCGGCCCAGGCCCGGCTAGCGACCCGAACTTCGGCGGCATCACGCCTATGGAGCCAGCGCCACCGGACCCGTTCCCGAACGGCTGCTCTACCGGCCCGTCTGGGTCCGGCGGTCCCGGTGACGAACCCTACAACGCGAACAGCCCGCAGGTGTCACCTCCGGTAAGCCAGTCGTTCGATGTAGGCGCGGTCGCCAGCGGCGGTCACACCTACACCGTCACGACCACGTACACCGGTGACCTGACGGCGGTGGCGTTCATCGGCAACCAGGGCACGAGCGGCACTCTCACCATCGAGAACAGCTCCGGCCATGTCGTCAACGGCCAGAAGTGGGGCGCGAAAACCGCCAACCCGCACACTCAGAACCAGGAGTACGTGGCCGCGGACGCGGGTGTCCAGCCGGCCGGAACCTACCGGATCGTCTATGACGGCCCGGCGAACGGTTCGCACGCTGTCTACGCTCTCAACGTTGAGTACCCGCAGCCCGGTCAGGGCGGCACGGTCACTGTTCCCGGAGCCCCGGCCGGCCTTACCGCCACGCCGGGCAACGGGACGTCCGCGCTGAGCTGGACCGCCCCGTCGGACAACGGCGGCGCGAGCATCACCGGTTACGCGATCTACCGGGGCGTCACGGCCGGGGGCGAGTCCCCGGCTCCCGTTGCGACCGTTACCGGCACGTCCTACACCGACACCGGGCTCACGGACGGCACCCGGTACTTCTACACCGTCCAGGCCATTAACAGCGCTGGGCGCTCCGCCAGCTCGAACGAGGCTTCTGACACTCCGGTGGCCGGCGTTCCGTCCGCGCCACAGAACCTTACGGCGACTGGCGGGGCTCAGCAGGTGGCTCTGTCGTGGCAAGCTCCGTCCAGCAATGGCGGCAGCCCCGTCACGGGCTACGACATCTACCGGGGCACGGCGTCGGGCCAGGAATCACTGGTCGCATCGAACGTTCAGGGCACCACCTACACCGACACCGGGCTTGGCCTCGGCACCCAGTACTTCTACACGGTCGCTGCCGTCAACTCAGCCGGAATCGGTGCGACGTCGAACGAGTCCAACGCCACCACCAACGCGCCGGCCACTGAGCCCTCGACACCGCAGAATCTTGCGGCCACGGCGGGGTCCAGCTCGGTAGCGCTGAACTGGCAGGTGCCGGCAAGCGACGGCGGCGGTTCCATCACGGGTTACAACGTCTACCGCGGCACCAGTTCGGGCACTGAGACGCTTCTGGCGTCGAACGTGTCCGGTACGAGCTACGCCGACAGCGCGGTTACCAGCGGAACGCAGTACTGGTACGAAGTCACAGCGGTCAACGCCAACGGTGAGAGCGCGGACTCCAACGAGGTCTCCGCGACTCCTACGGGCGGCAGCGGCGCCACGGTTCCGGCTGCGCCTGCGGCGTTCACCGCGACCCCCGGTGACGGCCAGGCCGTCCTCAACTGGACCGCGCCTAGCAGTGACGGCGGAAGCCCGGTCGTCGGCTATGACGTTTACCGGAGTACCGTCTCCGGGGACGAACTGGCTGCGGGATCCACCGACGCCAGCACCACGTCCTTCACGGACGGCAACCTGACCAATGGCACCACGTACTACTACGAGGTGACCGCGGTCAACGCGGTCGGCCAGAGCGTAGATTCCGCGGAGGTCTCCGTTACGCCGGCCTCGGACGGCAGCGGAACCTTCACGGGCTCGCTTAGTGACTTCCACAGCACCACGTACTCGGTGACGCCCACGGGCAATTCGCTGAGCGCGCAGCTCTCGTGGACGGGCGCTAACGAACAGCTCGCCATCTTCGACTCCGCTGGAGCCGAGGTGGGTCAGACGCAGACGGGCTCATCCCCGCTCAGCGACACTGTGACTGTTACACCAGGTAACACCTACACCGTGAAGGTGCATGACTTCGGCAGCGGAAGCACGTCGTATACCGTGACCATCAACGGGTAGCCAGTCGGCTCTCTCTGGATAGAAGCACCACCGTCCGTTCGTTATAAAGATCTTTAAGCACGAACGGCTGTGGTATCACCCCGCATTCAGGCGTCGCCGCGCCGCAGCCGCCACGACGAGGACGACGGCGTAGCCGCTGGTTCCAGATCAAGGTCCGGTTGAGCAGTTCTCGCCGACAGGTCAGCACCCGGCGTTCCATGAACGCGTTCATCCGGGTGTACCGCTTCAAAATGTCGCAACCAGGCTTGACCTACCGGTCGGCGGGTAGGAGACGGAATGAGTCAAATGTGCGGCTGAGCGGGGTGATCGCGCGGAAGTGACGCTGATCAGTGGTGAGGATCTCGTTGGTGTCGTAGCGGTCCGCCAGGACGGCGTTGATCGCGTCGGTGATGCCGACCTTGAGGTCGCGGTGCCGGGCGGCCAGGCTCCGGGCGGCGCGCACGTCATCGACGTCCACGTCGGCGATCTCGTAAGCGCCGCTGGTCAGGTCGTCGATGACCGCAAGCTCCTGGGCGACCCCGGCCTTGTCCAGCACCATGTAGTCGATCTCGGCGAGCACCAGCGGAGAGACCACGGGCGGCTCGGCGGCTGCGCGGAGGATGTCCCGGATCGCCTCTGACAGCGGGTGCTTGGCTGCCGTCCCTGCCAGGTAGCCGGAGGTGTCGATGATCAGGCGCCCCACAGCTGATCCTCCAGCCCGGCCGCACCGAACCCGGAGGACAGGTGTTCATCGACGTGATCGGCGATCGATGGGTCTATGTCGAGCCTGGGCGGATTCGGCCTGGGACGCTCGGGTTCCTCCGCGAGCAGGCGGCTGATCGCGTCCCGGATCAGGTCTGCCTCGCTGCGGTGCTGCCGGTGCGCGGCAGCCGACAGGCGCCGCTTGGCGTCCAGCGGCAGGTACACAGTGGTCCGCGTCATCGTCATGCCATATATGGTAGTCATCACTCCTGCCGGTTGTCACCGTAGCCGCCTCAAGCGGCAAGCATCCCGATCGTGGCGCGCGGCGAACACCAGGTGACCAGGCTGATTACACGGCACACGAACATGTAGACGATCTTCAACAGCACTCGGCATGCTAACCAGCACCACGCCACACCCGCTGCCGAAAGCGCAGTGCGCCGCAATGTGACCCGGGCACAGCGCAACAATGGAGATATCCTCAGGAACGGCCCGCCCGGCCGTGCGGAGCAGGGACATCAGCGGGGGAAGGACGGCCTCGTTCTGGATGATGAAACCTGTGGTGCGCGGCCGTTCCTCCAGCACGCGGACCAGGACTCCCGCAGCAGCCTGGTAGCTGTTCTCGCACGGACGGTCCGCCCGCCTGGTTCAGCGCGTGTGTCGAGAAACCGATCCTGGCCACGACTCAATCATGGCACCGGAAAAACGGCGCCGATGAACCCGGCTTGAACTGGAGGTCTACCTGTCATGTCACTCGTTCGCGTTCACAACTTCTCCGTTTCGCTCGACGGCTTCGGCACCGGTGACGGCCAGAGCCTGGAATCCCCCTTCGGCCACGCCGGTACCCGGCTGCACGAATGGTTCTTCCCCACCCGCGCGTTCCGGGCTATGGGTGGCAAGCAGGGCGGGAGCACCGGCATCGACGATGCCTTCGCGAGCAACTGGGGGCCGGGCATCGGCGCGGAGATCATGGGCCGCAACAAGTTCGGCTACCAGCGCGGCTCGTGGACTGACGAGGACTGGAAGGGCTGGTGGGGCGAGGAGCCGCCGTTCCATACCCCCGTCTTCGTGCTCACCCATCACGTCAGGCCCTCGATCCAGATGAAGGGCGGCACGACCTTCCACTTCATCGACGCCGGTCCAGAGCAGGCCCTTGCCGCCGCCAGGGACGCCGCGGGCGGCCTGGACGTGCGCATCGGCGGCGGCCCGGCCACCGTCCGCCAGTTCCTCGCAGCCGACCTGGTCGACCACATGCACGTGGTGATCGTGCCGATCCTCCTCGGCCGCGGCGTGTCCCTCTGGGACGGCCTGGAGGGCCTGGAGGACCGCTTCGCCACCGAGTCGGTGAGCTCCCCCAGCGGCGTCACCCACGTCACGTTCACCCGCCGCTAGCCGGGCTTGCGCCCAGGCCGCGGAGGAAGAGGACTCACTACTGTCGCTACATAATTAAGGTGCCCGCCGATCCACAGCTGAGTCGGGTGGGCGAGGAGGCCTCTACGGCGGACCCGGCGCCGCCATCGCCGACCTCTCCCGGTCACCCGAGCGGCCCGTCTTCCAGCCCAAGCTCTGCGCACCGTATAAACCAGTTCAACCGGCACGTGGCGAGTCACCCTCGCCGTTCGGGTGAATCCTTCAGGCTCGCCTAGGTGCGGGTATCAGGGTCGTGATCCGCGACTCACGCGCTCAGCTTCGCGCCGAACGCTGGTGTCTTTGTGCTGTCGTCAAGGAAGCCGCCGGACTGATGCTGCCACAGCTTGGCGTAGGTTCCGTTGAGACGAAGCAGCTCCTCGTGCGTGCCCTTCTCGACGATCTGGCCGTGGTCGAGCACGACCAGCTGGTCCATGCGCGCGACCGTGCTCAGCCGATGCGCGACCACGAGCGCGGTCCGGTTCTCCATGAGCCGCCACAACGCCTGCTGAACAAGGATTTCGCTCTCGGAGTCCAGCGCGCTGGTCGCCTCGTCGAGCAGCAGGATCGGCGCGTTTCGCAGGATCGCCCGGGCTAGCGCGACTCGCTGCCGCTGCCCGCCGGACAGCTTCACTCCACGCTCACCGACCATCGTGCTGAATCCGTCCGGCAGGGCATCGGCGAACTCAGTCACGTGCGCGGCGTGTGCCGCCTGGTAAATCTCCGCGTCGGTCGCTTCTGGACGGGCGAAGGCGATGTTGTCGCGCAGGGTCCGGTGGAACATCGCGGGGTCCTGGGGCACATAGGCGATCAGGCTCCGCAGATCCGCCTGGCGCAACCTGCTGATGTCCTGCCCGCCGATCAGGATCCGGCCTTGGCCGACGTCCATCATGCGCAGGAGCAAGCGAGTGAGGGTGGTCTTGCCGCCGCCCGACCGGCCGACCAGGCCGAGCTTGGCCCCGCTCGGCACCGCGAGGTCGAGGCCGGAGAAGAGCGGCCGACCGCCGGGATGGGCGAAGGTTACATGCTCGAAGCGGACATCACTCGACGTGAGGCGCGGCCGTTCGGGTGCGATCGGGTCCACGACGATAGGCGGCGTCATCAGCAGTTCAGTGAACTGCGCGGCCTCGGTCAGCGAGCTCTCCAGCTGGCGGTAGATCTGGTTGAACTCGAACATGATCCGCGTCGCGCTTGAGTAGTAGGTGAACGCCACGATGATCGCCTCGATCCCGTGGCCGCCCGCCCCGAGCGCGACCGCCAGCAGCAGGCCGAACACGTTGGTCAGCACGGACATCGGCGCGACCAGCGCGTCGATGCGCAGATTGCCGTAGTCCCACGAGATCAGCGACTTCCGCCGCTGCTCCGCGACCCGCTCCCGGTGCTCGGCGGCCTCCCTATGCTCGGCGGCGAAGGCGAGGATCGTGTCCATGTTCGCCAGGCTGTCAGCGACGTGCCCGGAGACCCGCGCGATCGCTTCCTCACGC